>ERZ778495.95-NODE-95-length-99807-cov-8.456452_pt1 | contig 99807 bp, 67 predicted proteins | sample MGYA00433100_ERZ778495 | MGnify/ENA primary metagenome ERZ778495 (study PRJEB29527, sample SAMN07138962) | mouse gut metagenome | material: feces | host: mouse | place: China:Nanjing | collected 2016-01-25 ...
CATCGGCGAGCGAAGCCCATGCGGAATCCACGTCGAGCTTGTGGTATTCGCCACCACGGTCAACGGCTGCATAGTTCTTGTCGACAACGTCCTGGCCCTTCTTGCCGTAGCTCTTGACGATGAATTTCTTCATCTGCTCAACGGCGAGATCAACTGGGATAACCTCGGTAATGCGGAAGAATGCCGACTGGAGGATGGTGTTGGTGCGGTTGCCGAGACCAATCTCCTGAGCAATCTTGGTAGCGTTGATATAGTATACTGTGATGTCGTTTTCAGCGAAGAAGCGCTTAACCTTGTTGGGAAGGTTCTTGGCAAGCTCCTCTCCATCCCAGATGGTATTGAGAAGGAATGTACCGCCCTTGCGGAGACCGCGAGTCACGTCGTACATATGGAGGTAAGCCTGCACGTGACATGCCACGAAGTTGGGGGTTGTCACCAGATAAGTAGAGCGGATGGGCTCGTCGCCGAAGCGGAGGTGAGAGCAGGTGAATCCGCCCGACTTCTTGGAGTCGTAGGAGAAGTAGGCCTGGCAGTACTTGTTGGTGTTGTCGCCGATAATCTTCACCGAGTTCTTGTTGGCACCGACTGTACCGTCGGCTCCAAGGCCGTAGAATTTAGCCTCGAATGTGCCGGCAGCGCCGAGAGCCACCTCCTCCTTGAGGGGGAGCGACTGGAAGGTAACGTCGTCGACGATACCGAGCGAGAAGTTGTTCTTCGGCTGTGGAAGAGCAAGATTCTCGAACACAGAGATAATCTGTGCGGGAGTGGTGTCCTTGGAGGCAAGGCCGTAGCGACCGCCAACGATTACAGGAGCGTTCTCAACGCCGTAGAAGCAGTCGACTACGTCGAGGTACAGAGGTTCGCCCTTTGCACCGGGTTCTTTGGTGCGGTCGAGAACGGCGATTTTCTTTGCGGTCTTGGGCACAGCGGCGAGGAAGTGCTTTGCAGAGAAAGGACGGTAGAGGTGAACGCTCACCAGACCTACCTTCTCGCCATTGGCGTTGAGATGGTCGATAGCCTCCTGAGCGGCCTGGGTAACGGAACCCATGGCGATAATCACACGCTCGGCATCCTCGGCTCCGTAGTAGTTGAACAGGCCGTATTTGCGTCCGGTGATTTCGGAAATCTTGTTCATATATTCCTCTACGATTGCGGGCACAGCGTCGTAGTACTTGTTGCATGCCTCGCGGTGCTGGAAGAATACGTCGGGATTCTCGGCCATACCGCGTGCTACGGGAGCATCGGGATTGAGGGCGCGGGCGCGGAACTCGGCGAGAGCCTCGCGGTCTACGAGAGGAGCGAGGTCATCATTTTCGAGAGCCTCGATTTTCTGTATTTCGTGGCTGGTACGGAATCCGTCGAAGAAGTTGACGAAAGGTACGCGGCTCTTGATTGTTGCAAGATGAGCAACACCGGAAAGATCCATTACTTCCTGCACTGAACCTTCTGCCAGCATGGCAAATCCGGTCTGACGTACCGACATCACATCCTGATGATCACCAAAGATGCTCAGGGCATGGCTTGCAAGTGTACGGGCCGAAACATGGAACACGCACGGGAGCAGCTCGCCGGCAATCTTGTACATGTTGGGAATCATCAGCAGCAAGCCCTGCGAAGCGGTATAGGTGGTAGTAAGCGCACCGGCCTGAAGCGAACCGTGCACGGCACCTGCCGCACCGGCCTCAGACTGCATCTCCTGTACAAGAACAGTTTCACCGAAGATGTTTTTACGACCGGCCGCAGCCCACTCGTCGACATATTCTGCCATTGTCGATGAAGGCGTGATGGGATATATGGCAGCCACTTCCGAGAACATGTAGCTCACATGTGCGGCGGCCTGGTTTCCATCACAGGTCAGGAATTTTTTTTCTTTACTCATAACTGTGTATCTAAATTTTGAAAATTTATGGATTCTATCTGTATTATAGGATGATGGTCATAGCTGCTGGTAAGGTGGTGGCTCCGGACTGCCCGTTAGGGCGATGAGGGACACTACTATATCAATCTGTAATACCACTCTACTGAGAGAGTGGGCTTCAGACACATGCCGGCAGACAAACCCACCACACCTGTTTGCGGCAAAATTACTCAATTTAGCCGAACCGTCCAAATTTTATCAAACTGTGTTTTTCAGTTTTTACAGTCTTTATGATTATAGTCTGCAAGTAGTGCATCTCCAAGTTGAACAAAATGCCACCGCTGAGACGTTTAATATCAAAAATCCTCCCGATGTAAATATCAGAGAGCACTCTGAACATTTTTTAACGGTTTACTCAATTAAAATACATCTCGCCAAGAAAAAAATACCGCGTGTCGCTTCATTTTCATTAAAAAATTTTTTACTTTTGCGATGAAACTGCAAGTTTGCCCGTTTTCTTCACTCCGAAAGAGCTGACAATCCTACCCGATACCGCGATAAAACATCAATTCGCACACCCTATTATAGATTATTAAACCACCTCATATACACTTGGTCATGAACGACAACAACGCTAAGACACACTACGACGTGATTGTGATAGGCGGAGGTGCCACAGGCGCCGGGACTGCCCGCGACTGCGCCATGCGTGGTCTGAAAACGCTCCTCGTAGAACGTTTCGACTTTACCGCCGGCGCAACCGGACGCAACCACGGCCTGCTGCACAGCGGCGCCCGCTATGCGGTGACCGATCAGGAATCGGCAACAGAGTGCATCAAGGAGAATATGATTCTCCGCCGTATCGCCCGCCACTGTGTGGAAGACACCGGCGGGCTTTTCATCACTCTCCCGGAGGACGACCTTGCATATCAGAAGACATTTATCGAATCGTGCCTGAAGGCCGGCATCAATGCCGAAGCCATCGACCCCAGGGATGCGATGCGCATCGAGCCGGCGGTAAACCCCGACATTATCGGAGCCGTAAAGGTGCCTGACGGAGCAATCGACCCGTTCCGCCTCACAGTAGCCAATGTGGTGGCGGCCCGCCAGAACGGAGCCGATGTGCTTACCTACCACCAGGTAATCGACTTCGAGCGCGAAGGCAACCGTCTAACAGGAGTGAAGCTGCGCGACACCCGCACAGGAGAGGAGCATACCGAACATGCCGACCTCATGATTAACGCCGGAGGCATATGGGGACACAACATCGCGTCGCTCGCAGGAATCACCATCAATATGTTCCCGGCAAAAGGCGCACTGCTGATTTTCGGACACCGTGTCAACAATGTCGTTATCAACCGATGCCGCAAGCCTGCCGATGCCGACATACTCGTTCCCGGCGACACTATATCACTAATAGGCACAACCTCATCGAGAGTGCCATACGACCAGATTGACAACATGGAGGTAACACCCGAGGAGGTTGACGTGCTGCTGCGCGAGGGCATCAAGATAGCTCCCTCTCTGGCATACACACGCATATTGCGCGCATATGCCGGAGTAAGACCTCTGGTAGCCGCCGACAACGACCCGTCAGGGCGCTCGATATCGCGAGGCATCGTGTGTCTGGATCATGCCGTACGCGACGGCATAGAGGGCTTCATCACCATTACCGGCGGAAAGCTCATGACATACCGTCTGATGGCCGAGTGGGCCACCGATATGGCAATGAGAAAACTCGGCAAGGAAGGAGCGTGCACCACTGCCGAAGTGCCTCTGCCGGGCTCGGAACTTGACAACAGCTATGGTAAAGAGCAGGAATTCACCCATCATCACGCACACACTATCTCACTGCCGGTGGGACAGAAGGCCGCCGAAGACCGCCACGGCACACTGAGTTCACAGATTGAATTCAACAGTCTGGAGGATGAAGCCGTAGTATGCGAATGTGAGCAGGTGAGCGTAGGCGAAATCAAATATGCCATAGACCACCTTCAGGTGGGCAACCTCATAAATCTGCGCCGACGCACACGACTCGGAATGGGCACATGCCAGGGCGAGCTCTGCGCATGCCGTGCCGCAGGATTGCTCGTCAAGGCCAACAACTGCGCCGAGCGCACACTGCGCGACCTCTCGTCGTTCATCAATGAGAGATGGAAGGGCATGTGCCCCGTGTCATGGGGCGAGACCCTTGTAGAGGGACAATTCATGTCGTGGCTCTACGAGGGGGTATGCGGTATCGACAAGATAGCCCTCCCTGAGGATGTAATCGATACAAAGTAATCCTCACACACAACCATCCCAGAAGATAACCAAATTCAGCCAACTGCATACACATGAGATACGATACCATAATAATAGGCGGCGGCATGGGCGGCCTCGTCACAGGCATAAACCTGTTGCGCCAGGGGCAGAAAGTGGCCGTGATTTCAGCCGGACAGAGCGCGCTCCACTTCAACTCGGGCTCATTCGGACTGTACGGACGCCACAACGGCGAGGATATCACCGACAACCCTCTCGATTACATAAAAGGGCTGCCTGAGACACATCCCTACAGCAAGGTAGGAATCGACAATATATTAAAGTACATACCGCAGGTCAAGCCCCTTTTTGAAGAGGTCGGCGTGACCCTACACGGCGACGAAAAGCGCAACCATTACCGTCTCACCCCGATAGGGATGCTCAAGCCGGCATGGCTGTCGATGGAAGGATACGCCACTGCCGACAGTCCTGCGCCATTGTCGTGGGGCAAGGCGCTACTTGTAAATATCCAGGGATATCTCGACTTCTATCCTCAGTTCCTTTCACGTGGCCTTGAAAAGGCCGGACTGAAGGTGGAGTCGCGCACTTTCACCCTCGACAGCCTGCAGCATCTGCGCAAGAGCGCCACCGAGATGCGTGCCACCAATATCGCCCGTGTGCTCGAAGGAAATGTACTCCGCGACGTAGCCCGCCATATCAACCGGTTTATCGACGAGACAGACGCTACTACTGTAATCATGCCGGCAGTAATCGGTATGTTTGACGAGTCGCCGATAAGGCTGCTACAAGAGCAGGTAAAAGTGCCGGTAAGGTTCATCTCGACAATACCGATGTCGGTAGGCGGCATGAGGGCACAGATGAAACTGCGCACATGGTTTCACCAGCATGGCGGCACCTACCTGCTTGGCGACATCGTGACCCGCGGCACAATCAACCGCGGACGCGTGAAGGAGATATACACCGCCAACCTTGCCGACATGCCTCTGGCTGCCGACAACTTCGTAATCGCATCCGGCTCATTCCTGAGTCATGGACTCGAGGCCAATCCCGACAGCGTATACGAACCCATATTCGGACTCGATGTCGTGGCCGACCCCAACCGTCCGCAGTGGTGCGACCCCGACCTTTACAAGGAACAGCGTTTCGAACATTACGGCATAGCTACCGACAGTTCGCTCCGCGTAAGCCACAAGGGCTCGACTCTCGACAATCTCTTTGCCGCAGGCGCTGTAATCGGCGGCTGCAATGCCCTCAAAGAGGAGTCAGGCGCCGGAGTGACACTGATGACCGCTTTCAAGGTAGCCGACCAGATATTAAACAGCAAGAAAGGAGGAAAGCAATGAGCACACCTGCAATAAATCCTGCTGAAGCCCGCGTACAGTCGCTCAGCAATCCCTGCTATCAGGCAGCAAATATAAGCGACAACAACTTCGAGGACTGTATAAAGTGTACAATCTGCACGGTATACTGCCCCGTGACGCCGGTCAATCCCGACTTTCCGGGACCTAAACAGGCCGGTCCCGACGGCGAACGCTACCGACTGAAGAAGCCCTTCTACTACGACGAGGCTTTGAAATACTGCCTGAACTGCAAGCGATGTGAAGTGGCCTGCCCATCCAACGTGCGCATCGGCGACATCATTCAGTCGGCCCGTCTGCACTACAGCAAGAAGAAGCCCTCGCTCCGCGACAAGATGCTCGCGTCGACCGACTTTGTAGGCACCATGGCCACTCCGTTCGCCCCGATTGTCAACGGAATGCTGCACCTCAAGCCAATGAAGGTCGTGCTCGACAAGGTGATGGGTATCGACAAGCACCGTCAGTTCCCGTCATACAGCCATACGACATTCACATCATGGTTCAAGCGCCATGCTCCCGAGCAAAGCCGCTACGCCAACCAGGTGAGCTACTTCCACGGATGCTATGTCAACTACAACTATCCGCAGCTCGGCAAAGACTTCGTGACGGTGATGAACGCTATCGGCTACGGTGTAAACTTGCTCGACAAGGAGAAATGCTGCGGTGTGGCCAAAATAGCCAACAACCTAGTGGATGCGGCACGGCGCGACGCCAACATAAACCTCGAGTCGATACGCAAGTCGGTGGCCAAAGGGCTGGAAGTGCTTACAACCAGCTCGACATGCACGCTTACCATGCGCGACGAATATCACCACATACTTGACATCGACACCCACGACGTACGTGACCATATACAACTCGCCACTCGCTTTGTATACAACCTCATCGACAAGGGCAAAGTGAAAGTGGCTTTCCGCCCTGATTTCAAGCGCAGAGTCGCATACCACACTCCATGCCACATGGAAAAACTCGGATGGGCCATCTACTCGACCTCCTTGCTGAAAATGATACCCGGGCTGGAATTCGTTCCACTGGAGTCGGTATGCTGCGGCATCGCCGGCACCTACGGATTCAAGAAGGAGAATTACAACTATTCCCAGCAGATAGGCAATGCGCTCTTCGAGCAGATTACCCATGCCGGAGTCGACAGCGTAGCCACCGACTGCGAGACCTGCAAATGGCAGATTGAGATGTCGACGGGAGTACATGTCGACAATCCGATAAGCATATTCGCCGAGGCTCTCGACATTGAGGCCACCCGCCGCCTCAACGGATTGTAAACCTTAACCGACAGGGAGAAAGCAGTGTCTGCGACATATGCTTTCTCCCCGTCATCATCAATAAGACAACGCCTTCAATCATACCACCCCTCTCACCATTTATTCAGAAAAAACACTTTCTAACAATGGAAAAGAACAACATTTACGCGTCTTGGGATCCGGATGTAGCCAAGCGCTTCAAATCATGGCAGTTGCGCACTATCGTAGTATCGATGATAGGATATGCCATCTACTATTTCGTTCGCAAAAACTTCTCACTTGCGATGCCCGGCCTCACTGCGCAGTACGGTATTTCCAACACCAGTTTCGGTATCGTAATCGGTATCGGCTCGCTCATCTACGGCTTCTCACGCTTCGCCAACGGCTTTATCGTCGACAAATTCAGCGCACGCACCATCATGGCCATCGGCCTGCTCCTGTGCGCGCTCAGCAACTTCGCATTCGGCTGGGGTGTAAATATCTCGGCATGGATAACAGGTGTGTCGGAAGGGCCCGACCTCATCAATATGCTCATCCTGGTGATGGGTATCACAATCGTGCTCAACCAGGCATTCCAAGGTGTGGGATATCCACCGTGCGCGCGTCTGCTGCCTTGCTGGATACATCCATCGGAACTCGCCACAAAGATGTCGATATGGAACACCTCCCACTCCATCGGTGCCGGAGCTGCAGTAATCGCCTGCGGCTACATCATGGGCTCTATGGGTACCGACCTCAGCAACAACCCTGAAATCATCAACCGTGTGGCCGCCAACCTTAAACTTGATCCCTCGACAGCCGAAGGCATGAACCAGATACTCCAGTATGCCCGGCACTGGGATGCATGGCAGTGGTGCTTCTGGATTCCGGCTGTAATCGCCGTATTCGGCGCAGCATGGCTCTACTTCGGTCTCCGCGACGACCCTCAGTCGGTAGGCCTGCCCGAACTCCCCGGCACAAAGACCGGCAAGAGCACAGCCTCCGGCGCAAAAAATCCCTCACACGGCCGTTTCCTCAAGGTAATGGTATGGACCAACCGTTGGATCTGGACACTCTGTATCGCCAACGTATTTGTATATGTGATGCGCATGGGTATCCTCGACTGGGGTCCCAAGTTCCTGACCGAATCGCGCGGCATGAGCATCGAGGCAGCCGCATGGTCAGTAGCCGTCTTTGAATTCTTCGCCATCGTGGGCACCATCGCCGCCGGATGGGCCACCGACCATATCTTCAACGGAAAGGCCCACCGCATGTGCCTCGTCTGCATGGCCGCCGCTGCAATATTCATGACCCTGTTCATACTCTTCCCCAACATGCCTGTAGTAGGCTCCATCGCACTGCTCGCAGGCGCCGGATTCTTCATCTACGGTCCGCAGGCGCTTATCGGCATCGGATCGGCCAACCAAGCCACCAAGGAAGCTGCCGCCACCGCCAACGGCCTGGCCGGCATATTCGGATATGTAGGCTCATTCCTGTCGGCAATCGGCGTGGGCATCATCGCCGACACCTACGGCTGGAACACCGTGTTCTATCTCATCATCGGTGTAGGCATACTCGGCGCAGTAACATTCGCCACCATGTGGCTCGCTCCTCGCGACGGATACGCCCGCTCGCAGGCTTTCTATGCATCCGAGGCAAAGAACGTGGCTGAAGCCGAAGAGAACATCGCCATCAACGGTGACGGACCGGCCAAAACCGACGAGTAAACAAAAAAATGTATATTTTATGACATCCGGTTTAGGACATTCCGGGATTCGCGCATCATAATATATACATCACATGATTCTAACCACACAATATAATATCATCTCCAAATGAAACGCATTGCAATTATCAGCGCCGCCCTGGCTCTCTTTGCCGGAGCTGCATCGGCCCAGCAGGTTGTAGCACACCGCGGCTACTGGACTGCTCCGGGCTCGGCTCAGAACTCAATCAGATCGCTCGTTAAAGCCGACTCGGTAGGCGTATACGGCTCAGAGTTTGACGTGTGGATGCTGGCCGACGGTCAGCTTGTCGTAAACCACGACCGCAAATTCAAGGGCGCCCATTTCGAAAAAGACTCCTACGCCAAAGTGCAGCAGATACGCCTCGACAACGGCGAGACCGTGCCTACCCTCGACGAATACCTTGCCGAATGCTCCAACCTGCCCAAGACACGCGTAGTGCTCGAAATGAAGTCGCTCATGGACCCATCGCGCGAAGACGAGATGGCCGCAAAGATTGTCGACGCTCTTAAGAAGTACCAGTTGCTCAACCGCACCGACATCATCGCATTCTCCATCAACGCCTGCATGGCATTCAAGAAACTGCTCCCCGTGGGTGTGCCCATCTACTATCTCGACGGTGACCTCGCCCCGAAAAAAATCAAGAAGCTCGGCCTCGCAGGCATGGACTACTCAATCAAGGCGCTGCGCGAGCATCCCGAGTGGATTAAGGAGGCCCAGAAACTCGGTCTGAAAGTCAACGTATGGACAGTCGACGAGCCCGAGGACATACAGTTCTTCATCGACCACGGCGTCGACTACATCACCACCAACTATCCGGAAAGAGTGCAGAAGATGCTTGCCGACAGCAACAAAACTGCCAAGACTTCCAAGAAAAAGAAGAAATAAACCCCTAGGCCGCTACGTTATAGCAGAAGAGCGTGTTTAATCCGTTAAACACGCTCTTCTCTCAAATAGCCCCCTAACAATCCCACTCTACCCTATGGAACAAGTCCTGACCCCTTTCGCCCGTCCTCTTTATATTATGACCAAGCCCGCCGGCTCGTCGTGCAACCTGGCATGCGAATACTGCTACTACCTCGAGAAAAAAAATTTATACAAAGACGCATCAGCCGACCGGCGCCATGTCATGTCCGACGACATGCTTGAGCGCTTTATAAAGATGTATATCGAGTCGCAGTCAATGCCGCAGATACTCTTCAGCTGGCATGGCGGCGAGACTCTCATGCGCCCGCTGTCATTCTACAAAAAGGTTATCGAGCTGCAGAAAAAATATGGCGGCGGACTGGTAATCGACAATTCCATCCAGACCAACGGCACACTGCTCACCGACGAATGGTGCCGATTTTTCAAGGACAACAACTGGCTTGTGGGCGTATCGGTCGACGGCCCGCAGGAGTTTCACGACGAGTACCGCCGCAACAACATCGGCGCGCCATCGTTCCACAAGGTGATGCGCGGCATCAACCTGCTGAAAAAACATGGCGTAGAATGGAACGCCCTCGCCGTGGTCAACGACTTCAACGCCGACTATCCGCTCGACTTCTACCACTTCTTCAAGGAAATCGAATGTCGATACATACAGTTCACCCCCATTGTAGAGCGCATCATACCCCACACCGACGGGCGCACACTGGCCTCGCCGATGGATGCACACGATGCCCCGCTGGCCGACTTCTCGGTATCGCCCGCGCAGTGGGGCGAGTTTCTGTGTACCATCTTCGACGAATGGGTGAAAAACGATGTGGGACAATACTTCATCCAGCTGTTCGACTCCACGCTTGCCAACTGGGCCGGCGTGCAGCCCGGCGTATGCACCATGGCGCGCACATGCGGCCACGCCGGGGTGATGGAGTTCAACGGCGATGTCTACTCCTGCGACCATTTCGTATTCCCCGAATACAAGCTCGGCAACATCCGCGAAAAGACACTCGTCGAGATGATGTACAGCGACCGGCAGCAGAAATTCGGCACCGATAAATACGACTCCCTCCCCGGTCAGTGCCGCCGCTGCAAGTACCTGTTTGCATGCAACGGCGAATGCCCCAAAAACCGCTTCACAGTCACCGCCGACGGTGAGCCGGGCCTCAATTATCTATGCGAGGGCTACTACCGCTTCTTCGAACATGTAGCCCCCTACATGGACTTCATGAAAAACGAGCTCGACAATCAGCGGCCACCGTCCAACGTAATGAACGCACGATTCTGACAAATCACGGCAGAATAGCGCTAAACGTCTGTGTAATATAAATTTTAACCGATTTTTAGCATATTATCGCGCTGAGGCGTCATATATAAAATATCTATACAATTTTCTAACCAATAAACCAATCCTGAAAACAATGCGAAAATTCTCCTGCTTCGTATCAGCCATGCTGGCTGGCGCAGCCTGGATGGCCGCCCAGTCCAAGCCCAACGTAATTGTCGTGCTTGCCGACGACCTCGGCTTCGGCGACGTTAGCGCCTACGGCTCCAAAACCATCAGTACCCCCAACATCGACCGACTCGCTCGTGGAGGCGTATGCTTCAACAACGCTTACGCCACATCGGCCACTTCCACTCCCAGCCGCTACGCCCTGATGACAGGCATGTACCCCTGGAAAAACCCCGATGCCAAGATTCTCCCGGGCGACGCCCCCCTGATTATCCGCGAGGATGAGTTCACCCTCCCCAAAATGATGCGTGAGGCAGGTTATGCCACCGGAGCCATCGGAAAATGGCACCTCGGCATGGGCAACGGTAAAATCAACTGGAACGAGACCGTAAAGCCCGGAGCAAACCAGATAGGATTTGACTACTCATGTCTGATTGCCGCCACCAATGACCGCGTGCCTACCGTATATATCGAAAACGGCGATGTAGTGGGCCTCGACAAGAACGACCCCATCGAGGTTGACTATGAGAAAAACTTCCCGGGAGAACCCACCGCCATCGACAACCCCGAAATGCTGCGCATGAAGTGGCACCACGGCCACAACAACTCCATCGTCAACGGCATCCCACGCATCGGCTTCATGAAGGGCGGGACAGCAGCACGCTGGCGCGACGAAGACATGGCCGACTATTTCGTAGGAAAGGTGAAAGACTACATCACCGCGCATGCCGACGCGCCCTTCTTCCTCTACTACGGTCTGCATGAGCCCCACGTGCCGCGCGCTCCCCACGAACGCTTTGCCGGCACCACCACCATGGGCCCCCGCGGCGACGCTATAGTTGAGGCCGACTGGTGTGTCGGACAGCTTATCGACCATCTTGAGAAAGAGGGTATCCTCGACAACACCATGATTATCTTCTCCAGCGACAACGGCCCCGTGCTCCAGGACGGATATTACGACGAAGCTGTCAAGAAAGTAGGCGACCACAGCCCCACAGGCGGACGCCGTGGCGGAAAATACAGTCTCTTCGACGGCGGAACACACATCCCCCTTTTCGTATACTGGAAAGGACATATCGCCCCGCTCAACTCCGACGAATTCGTATGCCAGATGGACCTCCTCCCCTCTCTCGCCAAAATGGTAGGCGGTAAGGTACCGGCCGGACTCGACGGCATCGAGACTCTCGACGCATTCATGGGCAAAGGAGCATCCAACCGCAAAGACCTCGTTATCGAAGCCAAGAGCAAGGTAGCGTTCCGCACCGGCCCGTGGGTGATGATACCTCCCTACAAGGGCAAAGCACGCAACGTTACCGGCAACGAGCTCGGCAACCTGAAAGAGTATGCCCTGTTCAATCTCGTCGACGACCCCGCCCAGCTGACCAACGTGGCCGACAAGTATCCCGAAGTGCTCGAAGACCTCAAGAAGCGTCTCGCCGCACAGACCAACGGCAAGATTGTCAACAACTAAGTACATAAGTAACGTAACTACTCATAGCTGCATCTGCGGCCAACACTATTTTACATAAAGCCCCGGAGTACGCACCGATATACGGTTCGCGCTCCGTGGCTTTTTTTCATGTCTGCAACGTGCCGAGATACAAAAAGCAATCGATTTCGTATACAAAAATTAACTTTATTATTGTCAAAAGTTAATTATATTTAATAAAATAGGGGGGGTGAAAAGTTGTTAATTATTTAGTATTATATTTGCGTTCACATGTGATTAAAATCTGACCATACCATTGGAAAAGTTAGCTATAAATCCTGACCAATTCTTCGGAAAGTTGGCCTTTAAATCTGACCATCCCTTCGGAAAAAGTTAGTAATTTGAATCCCGTCTGTTAAGCTCAATTCAGCCATTAAATTCTAATATTAATCCCATATCACAATTTAACTTGCATGATAACACGTCTGCTAATTTCTGTATTAATGCTGCTTCCTCTCATCGGTTGGGCACAAAGCCCCATGACCGTTACCGGAACAGTCTACGATGGCACTGACGAACCGCTGATTGGTGTCAGTGTTATGGTCAAGGGTACCGCCAACGGTACAGCCACTGACTTCGATGGTAATTTCTCTATCAAAGCCGCCAAAGGAAACACACTCGTGTTCAGCTACATCGGCTATTCCACCACCGAAATCAAAGTTGAAAACGACCAGCCCATGCGCATAGTCCTGAAAGAAGACAGCAAGGTCCTCGACGAAGTCGTGGTAACTGCTCTCGGTATCAAGCGCAAAGAATCCTCTCTCACATACGCCACCCAGGAAATCAAAGGTGACGACCTCATGAAAGTCCAGGACGCCAACTTTGTCAACGCCCTCAACGGCAAGGTATCGGGTGTCACCATCACACAGAGTGCCGGTGGTGCAGGCGGTACCTCTAAAATCCTTCTCCGCGGTAACAAGTCGGTAATGGGCAACAACAGCCCGCTTATCGTTGTCGACGGTATACCCATGACCAACCAGGTAGGCAAGTCGGCCGAGTCCAACTGGGACAGCGGTAGCGGCCTTGGCTACTCAGGTTCGTCCGAAGGCGGCGACGCGCTCTCGCTCATCAATCCCGACGACATCGAGAGCATCAACGTGCTCAAGGGTGCCAACGCTGCCGCACTCTACGGCTCCGCTGCCGCCAACGGTGTACTTATGATTACAACAAAGAAAGGTAAAGAAGGTTCGATCAGCATCACTGTAAACTCCAACGTGACCTTCGACAAGCCCCTCTCTACCCCCGAGCTCCAGAACATATACGGCTCCAAGGTCAATGTCAATCCCGCCACCGGCGAGGCTATCAACATGCCCCTCGGAGCATGGGGCAAGCGCATCGGCACATACAGCGAAGCCGAGCTCGCCTACGCCAACGCAAAACTACGCAACTACACATCCGACCACGTCGACGACTTCTTCCGCACAGGAACTACCTGGAACAACTCCGTATCAATTTCCGGAGGTACAGAGAAAGTCCGCTCATACTTCTCGTATGCCAACTCCAACTCACAGGGTATGGTACCCAACAACTCCTACAACCGTAACACATTCTCATTCCGTCAGAACTACAATCTCATCAACAACAAACTCAAGATTGACGTTTCTATCAACTACGTATCCGCCAAAAACAAGAACCGTCCCGGCGGCGGCACCGTGATGAACCCCCTCTACGACCTATACCGTGTGCCCGGCAACATTGACATGGACTACTACCGCGACAACTATGTCAACTGGAACGGACAGTGGGAGTCAAACGACATCACTTATCTCGACAATTCAGGAAAGTCTGTAATTGGCCGTACAATGCTCGAAGGTCCCCAGCAGATCTGGGCCTACCCGATGGCCGGCAACAATAACCCTTACTGGCTCACCCACATGAACCGCGGCCAGCAGACCGAAGAGCGTGTCTACGGCTCCGCCACTGTAAGCTACCAGATTATCGACGGCCTTATGGTACAGGCACGTCTCAACATCGACCGCTCAAAATTCCAGGGCTACACCAACCGCTACGCCACCACACAGAACGTAGCCCAAATGGAAGACTTCGGCATCTACGGCCAGGACATATACTCAAGCAACGACTGGTATATTGACGTAATGGCAAACTACAACAAGACCTTCGCCGAGGCCCTCTCCGTATCGGCGTCTACCGGTTGGGTAGGCCACACCGTAAAGGGTACCACACAGAAAATTTGGACACAGGCCACATACTTCGAGCCCCTCTCGATGCGCAAAATGCCTACTCTCGTAAACTACTTCGACCCCACCGCACGCTGGTCGGGCGGCAACGGAGGCAGCTACAGCAAGTCGTCCAACTGGGATAAGGGTTGGTTCTTCACAGGCCAGGTAGGCTGGAAAGACATGGTTTACCTCGAAGGCAGCTACCGTATCGACTGGTACCGTGCGTTCAAGCAGTTTGCCGACCGAGGCACATCCGACCACTACGGCTACTGGTCACTCGGCGCCAACACCCTCGTTCACCGCTATCTCACACTCCCAGAGGTAATCACCCACCTCAAGCTCCGCGCCTCTTACTCTGAGGTAGGTAACTCTATCCCCAACGAAGTGTTCGCCAAGGGTTCGGCCAATCTCGCCACCGGCGCAGTCGCCACCAATACCTACGGCTACTTCGACAACCCCCTCCCCGAAAAGTCCAAATCGTTTGAGGCAGGGTTCGACATCTCGCTCTTCAACAGCAACCTCAACTGGGACCTCACATACTACAACACCAACCTTACAAACAGCTACTTCATAGCAGCCACAACCGGCGGCAAGTCCAAACCCGTAAACACCGGCTCAATCCGCAACCAGGGTATCGAGACCTCTATCTCCTACAATATCCTCGCCGGCCGCGACTGGATGTGGAAGACAGGATTCAACGTTGCCTACAATGACAACAAGATCGAGAAGACCTTCAAGGACGAGCAGGGCAACCCCTCGAAGATGGAGCAGCTCATTGCCAACGGTTCTATCGCAGTACGCTATGAAGAGGGCGGCTCCTACGGCGATATCTATGCCCTCGACTTCCGCCGCAACGCCGACGGCTCAATCTACATCGACCCCCAGGCCGGTACCCCCGTCAAAGGCACATCCTACGTATACCTCGGCAACATGAACTCCAAGTGGAACCTCGGCTGGTCAAACACCGTTCGCTGGAAAGACCTCTCGCTCTACTTCCTTATCTCAGGCCGTATCGGCGGTAAGTTCATCTCCCTCACCGAGGCCTACCTCGACCAGGCCGGTATCTCCAAGCGCACTGCCGACGCACGTCTCGCCTACGAAGCCAACCCCGAGAAGCTGACATGGGTATCGGCCGACGGACAGACCCGCAAGCCCGGTATGTACGCCCACGGCACACTCGTTCCCATCGAGGATTACTACAACACTATCGGCGGTCAGCAGATTGCTTCCGAGTATGTATACGACGCCACCAACTTCCGCCTCGGCGAGGTATCGGTAAGCTACACCCTCCGCAATCTCTTCCACGGTACAATCAAGGGCCTCACCCTCTCTGCCGTAGGACGCAACCTCTTCTTCATCTACAAGGATTGCCCCTCCGACCCCGATATCGCCCTCTCTACCAAGAACGGCCTCGGAGCATTCGACATCTTCAACATGCCCTCTGCCCGCTCCTACGGCTTCAACCTCAAACTTGAGTTCTAATCTCCACCCACCCAGATTATAATAAAAAATGAAACTGAATATATTAAAATACGCACTCGCGGCACTTCCATTGGTAACGTTCTCCGCATGTATGGACTTCGATACCCCGTCCGACGAGTTTAATAAAGAGACCGACGTCACTCTGCGTCCCGAGCCACTCCACGGAGATGCCGACAACCTTGAAATCAAGGATGTCGTAGCAGAAGAAGATTTCCCTGAGATCAAGAAAGCTCTAAAAAATGACCTCGACATGCTCATTACCGCCCAGTATTACCTTATGGGCGGTAAGGACGGCAACCTACCAGGCGAACACCAGTGGCAGTATGTGTACAGCCTCACCACCGACAACTATGCCGGCTACACCACCTGCGACCAGAGCTGGAGCGGAAGTTTCCCCACCACCTACAGCTACAAGCGCGACTTCTGCGAGGGTCCTCACGGACGCTTCCTCTCGATGAAAAACAACCTCGGCAACCTTCTCAACAACGACCTCACCAACGAGATGGTCGAGATTAAGGCTATCGCCCTGCTCCTCTTCGACCACGTAGCCCAGGAGTGTACCGATCTCTACGGTTCAATCGCATATCAGGACCACAAAGGGAACAAGGAGACTAACCCCTTTACCTTCAACGACGGATACACAATCTATACCTCCATTCTGAAGAATCTTGATGACATCATCGCAGTGTTTGATAACTTCCCCAACCGTCCCTCATGGTATCAGACCCAGATCAATCAGATTCTCCAGGATAACGACGCCCTTACACAGACCAAATCAATCGACACCTGGAAGCGCTATGCCAACTCTCTCAAACTGCGTATGGCTATGCACCTCGTGAAAGTAAATCCGACCGATGCACAGCGCTATGCCGAAGAAGCAGTAGCATCAGGTGTGGTAGAGGATATGGCCAATGAAGTCGGTCTCAATCCTACCACAAACTACTTCAACGCCCACCCGCTCAAGGGCATTATGTCCGGTTGGAACGACGTACGTGTAAACGCATCTTTCGTGAGCATGCTTACATCTCTACAGCATCCCTATTCCAACTATCTTTTCGCAAAGAACACAGACAAACTCATCAACTCGGCCGACGGTTCGGTTACTGATGCAGGTACCGTAGTGGTCGGACTCCGCGCCGGACTCCGTATGGAGAGCGGCCAGCAATATTATGCCAATCCCCGCGTAGCCTATTCGCAGTTTACCGGTGAGGACTTTGAATTCATGAACATCTACGCCATAAAGTGGGCCGAAATCGACTTCCTGCGTGCCGAAGGCGCGCTACGCGGATGGAGCATGGGTGGAACTCCCCAGTTCTTCTACGAGCGCGGTATCAAGAACGGCGACTGCGGCGACCGTTTCGGATTCCCTTCAGGCAACTACGAGACATATCTTGACGACTATATGGAAGTCGAGAAAGCGGTGCCCTACACCTATGTCGATCCGATGGACCACAACAACAATATCGAGAGCGTGACAAAGATTGGCGTCAAGTGGAACGACTCCGACGACAACGAGACCAAACTCGAGAAAATCATAACCCAGAAGTACATCGCCATCTTCCCCTACAGCTACGAGGCTTGGACCGACATGCGCCGCACAGGATATCCCAAGATTTTCCCCGTGCTTAACCCCAACCTCGGCGACGGCTCGCTCAACGACGGCGACCTTATCCGCCGCATGCCTCTACCTCACGGCGACCTCCAGGCCGGTATGGACGACATAGCCACAAGCGGTATCGAGGCTCTCGGCGGACCCGACCTGCAGGCCACACGTGTATTCTGGGACAATACAAACCCCAACTTCTGATAACTGACCACTACAATCTGAGATAACTCCGCAGGCTCTCCCTGCGGCACTTCCGACAAGGGAGACCTGCGGACAATATATCTTAAATCTTAAACCAATCTATTTTTAACCAAATCATTAAACCAACATGAAAAGATCTTTTCTTAAGAGTTCGATGCTGCTGACTCCGTTGGTATTCGCAAGCCCCCTTATGGCCCAGGAATCTTCGGAATCAATTTTCGACCAGTCTCCCTGGGAGAACGAGCAGGTGCTCGAGCTTTTCTCCAAGGCATGGGACCAGGGTCGCAACTACCCGACCAAGGCTGAATTCGAGTCAATCGGTCTGACATTCGACCTCGAGTTCGTACGCTCACACTCCCGTCAGCGCGCTACCTACAAGGACGCCTCCAAGGATGTGGTAAGCGACATCAACCACGACCGTCGCCTCTGGTGTAACCTCCCCGCCGGCTACGGCAAGGGTCTCGGAGGCTATCCCTCGACACAGTTTGACCAGGATGTGTTCTCGATGTGGAACTATACAACCATCTTCGGCTCTTGGAACTACGGCTTCCTCCAGGCCCCGGGAGCATGGGTTGACGCCGCCCACAAGAACGGTACCCGTATCTACGGCGGTATCAAGTTCTTCGAAAGCTGGAACGACGACGGTTCTGAAAGTGCATTCAGAAACTTCATCGCTACCAAGAACGAAGACGGCACATACAAGTATGCCCGCGCTTTCGTAAACGCTGCCGCTTTCTTCGGCTGCGACGGCTACAACTACAATCAGGAAGGTACAGCCTGGCGTGACTCAGAGTGGGTAAACTTCCACGCTGAAGTTAGCAAGATTGCACGTGAGCTCGGTATCGAAGGCTTCGGTATCGGCCAGTACACACAGCGTGCCCAGGCCTCTGCATCTGAAGTCGGCACTCTCTACGGATCGGCCGAGAAGGGCAAGGTATTCGACTGTATGCTCAACTATTCAGGCAACAAGCTCGGCTACCGTGGTGTCCCCACAACCATAGCTTCTGTAAAGGGGGAAGGCCTCAGCCTTGATGACATCTATCAGGGCCAGCTCCTCGTAGGTATCTCTTCCGACTACTGGAACGAGATGAACACCGAGACTACAAAGCAGATGAATATCTGTATCTGGGGTGAGCACGACCAGAGCCGCTTCTTCCAGTTCCGCGTCGGTTCAAGCCCCACAAATGTTCAGGAAAATTACCAGCTCCTGCTCGAGAAGGCTTTCTCAGGCGCCAACCGCAACCCGCTCAGCCGTCCCGAAATCTCCAACGCATGGGGTAGCTTCCAGGTAGCTGATGCTGACCATGCCAACGAGCAGCTCAACAACTCTCCAGGCTTCGCCTCGATGTTTGCAGAGCGCACCGCTATCGGCGGCAACCTCCCCTTCGAGACTCACTTCAACCTCGGTAACGGTGAGAACTATTTCTATAACGGTAAGGTTACCAACGGCTCTTGGTACAACATGTCTATGCAGGACATCGTGCCCACCTACCGCTGGCTCGTTACCGCCAAAGGTGACATGAAGACCTTCGCCAACGATATCGACGTTCGCTTCACCCACGAAGACGCTTATGTAGGCGGTTCTTGTATCCGTCTCTCAGGCGCTACAACCGCCGGCAACGACATCGTGCTCTACCGCACAGCCCTCAAGGCTTCTGCCGGCAATGTAAAGGTAAACCTCGCGCTCAAGGGTGCCAAGGGTGCTTCCAACCTCTCCGTTATCCTCAAGAAAGAGGGTTCCGACAACTGGATTGAAGTTCCCGCAGGCGAACTCGCAGGCACTGCCTGGGAAGCCAAGACTCTCAATGTATCCGGTATCGCCAAGGGCGAAGTTATCGAATACATCGGTCTCCGCGTCAACTCTTCAGCCGAAGGCTACAAGATGCTCGTAGGCAAGCTCAACATCTCCGACGACCTTACAGTATCTCCCGCTGCTCTCAAGGCCAACTCTCTGCTTGTTGAGGTTAAGGAAGAGACTACCAAGTCACTCTCTGTAAAACTCAACTGGGAGCCCGCTTATGAGGGTTACAACACCTCTATCGACAAGTTCGGTATGGTATACAACGACGAAATCAACGTCGACCACTTCGAAATCCTCTACAAGGAGGGCAACGATGGCCGCGTGAAGGAAGTAGGCCGTACAGCTCAGTGGGCTACATATATCGGTAACCTCCCTGTTGCCCAGACTACCAACGCCTTCATCGGCGTACGCGCTGTCTCTGTCGACCTCAAGTCGTACTCCGACGTACAGTGGGTTGCAATACCCCACTCAAGCGGCGAACTCCCCGAACCTACCGTAGAAGATCCCTACGGACGCAGCTGGATGTCGTCAAACGGCAACGGTACTCTCGAGAACTGTATCAAGCACATCTGGGTTGAGAAGGTAACCACCGAAGGCGCTACCCAGAACCTCAACTATACAGCTACATCCAACCCGCTGGAAGGCGTTTCTACCGACCAGTACTACTTCGCTGCCGACCACAAGCTCATCCTTAACCAGGGACAGAAGATTACCATGACATTCAAGGGTAATAACTCCGGCACAGGCGAATCTCTGCAGTATGACTTCGTATATCCTTATCTTGATTACGATGGCAACTACTCGTTCCTCGACGCTGACGAAGTACTCGGCCAGTTCGGTAAGATGAATGCCGGTACTATCGAAATTGTTAATCCCGGTCTTACCATCGAATTCACTGTTCCCGAAGACGCTCATATCGGCGAATCTCGCCTCCGCATCGTAGGCTCCGACGCCTGGACTCCTCACCCCGGTCCTACAGGCGGTACAGTTAAGGGCTACTCTATCGACTTCCCTGTTGAAATCCAGGGTACCAACGCTGACCGCGGTCCTGCTGAAACTTACAAGGATCTTCAGGACAAGGGCGAAGCTGACGAACCCGCCGGTCTCGGCGGTGGCAGTGGCTCTGCTATCGAAAACATCGGTGACGACGCCACTCTGTCAACCGTTAAGGTTATCGGTGGTGTAGCTTACTTCACCAATGTTGACAAGGCTTGGTTCTACGACATGAACGGTCGTTGCGTTGAGTTCGTAAACAATGTAGCTTCTGTCGACCTCAGCGGTCTCGCTTCCGGCGTTTACGTTGTGAAGATGCAGAACGGTCAGGTTGCTCGCTCAGCCAAGATTGTAAAATAATACAAGACAGTAAAATAATAACGGTTTAACTACTACACCCGACATTAGTCCGTGAAGGATTGATGTCGGAATTCCCAAAGCGGGCGGATCCGGTTACGGAGCCGCCCGCTGTCATATTACCGCATGCCGTGAAGCATATAATAGCGTAAAAAAAATTCACATCCCTTTAGGGTATATCCCCCTTTCGGGCGTCATTATTAACGGGTGTGTATCGTCAACACCCTACTCCTCCCGACCTTCACGTCTCATCCCATGGACATCAGCGACTCCAGACTGCTCAATCTGATGCAGCGCGGCGATACCGACGCGCTCGGAGTGCTCTATGTCCGCTATTCGGCACAAGTGCGCAACTTCGCCATGGGATTCCTGCAAAACGAAGGCGATGCCGACGACGTGACCCACGACGTATTCGTAAACCTGTGGCAGCAACGTGACGAAATATCCGATATCGAGTCGCTGAAAGCCTACCTGTTCACCATGACACGCAACGCCATTTTCTCCATATTCCGCCACCGGCGAATAGCGGAGACATATATGGCGGCCGCCATATACAATTCGGAGGAGGCCTCCTCCGAGACCGAGGAAAAAATCACCACCACCGACCTTCTCGAACTGGTGCAGCTGACCATCGACTCCATGCCCGAACAGCGCCGCAGGATATTCACCATGAACCGCTTTGACCACCTCACCTACGACGAGATAGCCGGGGCCCTCGGCATAAGCCGCAAGACCGTAGAATACCACATGAGCCAGGCTCTGGCCCGGCTGCGCAAAATCTCGCGGCATATTCATCTGCTGCTCTGATAGATTAACCAAAAAATTTAAAAATTTCCAAAAAAAACTTAGGGTAAACCCTCCTCTCGTACGTCATACAAATGATGGCCCACCGCTATCACACATATACCATAGTGACACAGCAAATACATTTTCAACCGTTTAATTAAATCTATAATCCCCATCCACAATGAAAACGCTGACAAAAGGGCTACTGTCCCTGCTTTGTATGGCCGCGATGACGGCATGCAGCGAAGACGATCCCGCTCCGGGTCCCGACAGCATGCACCTTTACACCACGGAGAGCACAGTCGACGCCACCGAGGGACAGATTGGAGTGACCATAATCACCAACCGCAGCTGGACCGCCGAGCCCCAGGCCGACTGGGTAAAGGCCACCCCGGCGTCGGGCACGGAGAAAGGCATCCATGAAGTAGTACTCTCGTATGAGGCTAACCCAGACAACACCCCGCGCAGCTGCAAGGTGCTCTTCTCGGGCGGCTCCTACACCGTCACCTACACGCTCAACCAGAAAGCCAACTAACCACCAATCCTCAAGCCATACTTCAATGCCACTACAGATGTCTGATTGCCGGCGCATACTCGAAGGCGTGTTCTGCCGGCCGGATCTTCCCGAAGATCTGCGCCACAGGTTCACCCGCTGGATGCTCGGTCATGAAAATGACCCGGTACTGCGTCGGGCCATGCTCGAGATGTGGGAGAAGACACCCGCCACGTCCGACACACCGTCGGCCGAAGGACTGCGCCGTCTGCTCCACGAGGTGGATCCCCTGAGCGGCAGTCAGACCCGCGGCAAAGGATTCCTGCACAGGATATACCGTCCGGTGGCCGCGGCAGCAGCCGTGGCGGCTGTGTTCTCAGCCGGATGGTTCGCTCCGTCATTGCTCGGAGAAGCAGGCGACCGTGACGCGCTTGACAAGACCATACTGGTGTCCGCGCCCGAGTCAAAAGGCCACTATATCCTGCCCGACGGCACAGAGGTATGGCTCAACTCCGACAGCCGGCTGAGCTACAGCGGCGACTTCAACCGCTCGGCCCGCGCCGTGACGCTTGAAGGAGAGGCATACTTCGATGTGGCCCACGACGAGACCCGGCCGTTTACAGTGGCGCTCGACAGCCTCGTGGTCGAGGTGACAGGCACGGCGTTCGACGCCATAAACTATCCCTTCGCCCCGGTGCAGGTAGCGCTCAGGCGCGGCAGTGTGAGCGTGTCGGGGATAGGCGACGACATGGCCCTCAACATGACACCCGACCAGATTGTGACACGCTTGCGCGGACTTCCCAACATATCCGTGGCACAGACCGAGAGCGAAAACTACTGCGGCTGGATGGCGTGCAAACTCACATTCGACAACCGCCGCCTGGCCGACATCATCACCAATCTCGAACGCCGCTACGCGGTGAGCATCGAAGTGGGCCCCGGCATAAATCTCGAAAAACGGCTGTCGCTGACAATAGGCGACGAGACATTCGAGGAGACAGCATCACTGCTTGAGATACTCCTCTCGGTCGACTTCGAGACAAAAGGCAGCAATGTGACCATGCGCTGCGCCTGACGCATCGCATAATCCGGGTCCCCACCACAGTTCTCCTCCACCTCCGCCCCTCTCCCCCGCGCCGACCTCCGGCGCTCCACTCCAACGAAACCTTAATCACCCCCTAACCCTACATCTGATCATATGACAGCAAATAGCGTAATGAAAGGCGTCATACGGCATGCTCTGCCGGCAGTGCTTTTCTGTGCTGCCTCGGTACCGGCGTTCGCCGCGACCCCGACGGTAAGCATCGACGTGAAAAACGTCACCGTAAAAGAGCTGCTCCACACCATCGAGGCCAACAGCAAATATACATTTGCCTACGCCGACGATGATATCAGCTCAGGCAAGCGAGTCACCATCAAGGCCAGCGACCGCTCGATAGCCTCAATCGTGGCCGAAGCCATCCCCGGCGCAAAAGTCAACATCAATGGCAACAAGATAGTAATAACCCGCGACAACGCCGCCGACACAAAGGAGGCCGACAAGGCCTCGGCGCGACGCAAGATATCAGGCAAGGTGCTCGACGAGGCCGGCGAGCCGGTAATCGGAGCCACCGTCACGGTCAAAGGCACCAAGGAAGCCGTGGCCACTGACTTCGACGGAAACTTCTCTCTCAATGTGGCCTCGACACGCCCCACGCTGGTAGTGTCGTACGTAGGCTACAAGCCCGAAGAGAAACAGCTCGCGTCGGGCGAAAGCAGCATCAGCTTCACCATACAGCCCCAGGCCACTATGCTCGACGACGTGGTAGTGGTGGGCTACGGCGTGCAGAACAAGCGCGACGTCACCACCTCCATCACCTCGATAAAGGCCGAGGACTTCGCCAAGACACCCACAAGCGACTTCCGCGATGCCATGGCCGCAAAAATGCCCGGCGTGCAGGTGCTCTCTCTCGGCGGCCAGCCTGACGGCAACGTGTCGATACGCATCCGAGGCATACAGTCGGCCACATCAGGCAACGACCCTCTTTACGTAATCGATGGCGTGCCGTCCGACGCACGCGCATTCGCCAACATCGAAAGTTCCGACATCGAGAGCCTTGAGGTGCTCAAAGACGCATCGGCCGCCGCCATCTACGGTTCGCGCGGCTCCTGCGGCGTAGTCATCATCACCACAAAGCGCGGCAAGGAAGAGAAGCCTACAATCTCCTACGACGGCCAGGTAGGATGGTCAAACGTGTCGAAGAAAATCGACATGCTCGACGCCTATGAATTCGCCACAATGTTCAAGGAAGCCCGCGACGGCGCATACCTGAGCCAGACTCCCGGAGCAAGCATCGGCGACCCATACGACTCACGACCGTCAAGCTACCAGCGTGTCAACCCGATTATTCAGGCTTATCTTGACGACCGCACCGGCACACTGACCAACACCGACTGGCAGGACGAAATATTCCGCACGGCCATATCGACCAAGCATGCACTCAGCGTATCGGGCAAGACGCCATCGGTACGCTACTACGTAGGCGGAAGCTACCTATACCGCGAAGGAACAATAATCGGGAGCGACTTCGAGCGATTCAGCGCACGTGCCAACATCGACGGCACACGCGGCAAACTCAAGTACGGCATCAGTTTCTCACCGTCATACTCACAGACCAACTATGTCTCGGCCGACGCACAGTACAGCGACGACGGCGTAATCGCCTGCGCCCTGCAGAGCGCACCGATATTCCCGGTCTACAACCGCGACGGCAGCTACAACCAGGACATGAACGGACAACTGCGTCTCGACCCGTGGGACACCCAGTACAACGAATGCATGAACCCCGTGCTCCTCGCAAATGAAATCGATGACAAGCGCAACAAAATCAACCTGCTCGGCAACATATATGTAGCCTACGAAATCATAAAGGGTCTCGAAGCCAAATTCACTGTCGGAGGCGACTTCTACAGCTATACCCGCGACTATTACCGCCCGAGCTACATCGAGGAAAAGAAAATGGCCAACCACGGAAAGGCATCCTCGCCCAAGGCCCGCCACTGGGACAACAGCTATTTCCACTGGACAATGACCGGACAGCTCAACTACAACCGCACATTCGATGACCACAGCATAAACGCAGTGGCCGTATGGGAGGCCGAGAAACAGACTATCCGCACTTCGCAGATATATGCCATCGGCACCCCGGGCGACGACAAGATACGCACCACAAAGGGGAAGACCATAGACCAGGAGAACACCCTCGACAACCGCTACAGCTACACATTCGCCTCATGGCTCGTGCGCGCGCAGTACTCCTACAAAGGACGCTACATGGTGTCTGCTTCAATCCGCGGCGACGGCAGCTCGCGATTCGCTCCAGCCACACGCTGGGGCTACTTCCCCGCAGCATCGCTCGGATGGCGCGTCAGCGACGAGAGTTTCCTCCGCGACGCCACATGGCTCAACGACCTGAAGATACGTGCATCGGTAGGCCAGACAGGTAATGCCCAGATCGGCAACTCGGCCTATCTCGCCCTCTACAAGCCTACCAACATCGACCTCGGGGCCGGACTCAACTCGGTAATCTATCCCTCGCAGATAGCCAACAACGAGCTTGGATGGGAAAAGAACACGCAATGGAACGCCGGCGTCGACTTCAACATCCTCAACGGCTATGTACGCTTCACCGCCGACGCCTACTACTCGAAGACCACCAACATGCTCTTCGACGTGCCCGTAAGCCAGGTGTCAGGATTCGACACCTCCAACGTCAACATCGGCTCGATGGAAAACAAAGGTATCGAACTGCAGATTGCGTCAGACCACCGCTTCGGCGACTTCACCTACTCGTTCAACGCCAACTGGTCGCTCAACCGCAACAAGGTGCTCCACCTCGGCGACGGCGATGCCGACATCATCAAGGAATCGAGCTACGCAGGCGGCTACTATCTTACCCGCGTAGGACAGCCAGTAGGATGCTACTACCTGATGATTCAGGACGGTATATTCCACAACCAGCAGGAACTCGACTCCTACCCCCACTTCCCCACCACAGAGGTAGGCGACTTCCGCTTTGTCGACGTCAACGGCAACGGTATTCTTGAAAAAGACGCCGACCGCGCCATTGTAGGCAACTATCAGCCCGACTTCTACTACGGATTCGGCCTTAACCTCGGTTATAAGGGCTTTGACCTCGCAGCCAACTTCCAGGGCGTATACGGCAACGAAATCCTCAACCTCGAACGCCGCTACCTGCTCAACATGGAAGGCTCGTCCAACATGATGAAAGAGTCGCTCCAGCGATTCCCCTACGGCGAACTCAACAAGGCTACCCGCAAATCGACCGGCAACAACGGCTCATGCACCTCAACATTCCATATCGAGGACGGCTCCTACCTGCGTCTGCAGAACCTATCGCTCGGATACACCCTTCCAAAGGCTTGGCTCAGCCGCGCCGGAATCAAGAATCTGCGCGTATATGTACAGGGCACCAACCTGTTTACATGGACAAAATATACCGGCTACAACCCTGAAGTAAACAAGCGCTCAGACGACGCCCTCCGTCCCGGCGAGGACTACTGCTCCTACCCGCTGTCGCGCACCGTCACATTCGGGCTCAACTTCAGCCTCTAATATCACATATACTATCATCCTTATCTGACACTGAAAGATGAAACTCAGACATATCACCATAGCAGGCTGTATGCTCTGCGGAGCAGCGCTCACATCATGTGGCGACAGTTTCTTCGAGCAATATCCCGCCAATGAAATCACAGAAGGCAACTTCTACCAGAGCGACGATGACTTCAACCAGGGCGTGCGCTCATGCTACGCCAAACTGAAGACCGAGAGCGGATACTACATAACCGAACTCGGCTACCGCTCTGACGAGAGCACCCTCCTGGCCATGGCCACATCGACACAAGACCGCTACGATATCGACCACTTCCAGGATGTGGCGTCAAACGGCATCTGCGCCGATATATGGAAAGCATGGTACAACGGCATCTACCGCTGCAACGACGTGCTCGACCATATGACCGGAAAAGAGTCGCTGCCCAACTACCGTCAATATCGCGGAGAGGCTCTTTTCATCCGCTCATGGTTCTACTTCAACCTCTACCGCGCCTTCGGAGTGGTGCCCATCGTCCGCAATGTAGTCAACCCCGAGGTGGCAAAGAGCATACCTCGCTGTTCCGAACAGGAGATGTACAGTCTGCTCGTCTCCGACCTCACAGAAGCAGCCTCTCTGCTCCCCGCAAAAGCCGGAGCCGAAAAAGCCCGAGTTACAGATATCGCGGCATGGACACTGCTGGCCAAGGTGCAGCTCACATTCAAGCGCCACGCCGAAGCCAAAGCCTCGCTCGACGAAGCCCTCAAGAACACTTCCTACGGACTTATGGATAATCCCGCCGACGTGTTTGACGTGAATAAAAAGTTCAACAAAGAACTCATATTCGTGCTCCACTACGAGAAGACCAACGGCGAGGGACACGGCCACTGGTATTCGCAGAAGTCCAACGTGCTCAGTGAAATCAACTCTCCATCTCCCGAGCTCCGTGCACTCTATTCAACCGACGACCTGCGACGTCCGCTTATTTGGGAATATATCAAACAAGGCTCGCTCTACGTGCTCAAAAAATGGTATGATGAGTACGACGCTACCTACACCTCCCATGTAGGCAACGACTTCCCCTTCCTGCGCTACGCCGACATAACCCTTATGTATGCCGAAGCGCTTGCCGAGACTTCTGTAAGCGACGCCCTGGTATGGCTCAACAAGACCCGTACCCGCGCCGGCCTCCCCGAGCTAACAACCGCCGAAGTATCGACACGCGACCAGTTTGTCAGAGCGCTTGCCGACGAGCGCGGACGCGAATTCGCCCTTGAAGGACATCGTTGGTTCGACCTGGTGCGCCTCGGTCTTGCCATCGAGACAATGCATGCCGCAGGCTTCACTCTCGACGAGCACAACCTGCTTTTCCCAATTCCCCAGAATCAGATAGAGATTGTCAACAACGCCTCTATCCTCTGGCAGAATCCGGGCTATAATTCCTAACCAATCATTTCTGACACAATGAAAAGACTTATCAATATACTAATGCTCACAGGGATGCTTGTGGGCTTCACCGGATGCTGGGACGACGAGGTTGTCGAAGCCGGAGCACCGCGCCCGCAGGTCGAAAATCTGAAAGCCGTACCGGGCGATGAAGAGGCTGTAGTGACATGGACTATGCCCGACGGCTGGAATCCCACCGACTTCATCATCAGCTATAAGACTCCTGAGTCGGAAACTGTATCGTACCGCACCGGCAAACTCGGAGAATATACCTATACAATCGGCTCGCTCGTCAACGACTACCAGTATTCATTCGACATACAGGCCGTGTACGGCGACCTGATTTCAGGTGCAGTCACGGCCATCGCCAAGCCGTCTACATCCCGCTTCCCCGTAGCCGACCTTACCGCCGACGCTACAAGCGAAATGGTGGTGCTGACATGGACACGCCCCTCGCTTCTTGTAAAAGGATATACGCTTACCTATTTCAGCGAGAACAATCCATCCGACATCCGCACCATGAACCTTGCTGCCGACATTGAGACCGTCACTGTCGACCGGCTTACCAACGACATCAACTACACATTCACCCTTGTGGCCGAATACGACCGCGGACAGTCGGCTCCCGCCACCGTAAAGGCGATGCCAACCCTGGCTATTCCCTACTACGTAAGCACCACCGAGACCGCTGTAGGCATGCCGGTACACTTCACATTCAACCGCGAGGCTTACACCAACGCAGGCAACGTGACCTGGACATTCCCCGGAAATATCGTAAAGAGCGGCGATGAAATTGACTATGCGTTTACCTCAGCCGGCACACAGACCGTAAAACTCTCGGCCCAGATCGGTACCGCCACACGCGAATGGAACATCGAGATGAACGTACGCGAATATGCCATCTGGAACACCGAATGGGTACAGGACGGCACCAACTGGAACGGCTTCAAAGGCACCTGCCCTGTATTCTCGCCCGATGGAAGCACCCTGTACATCATCACTTTCAACAAAGTGACCGTACTCTACGCATTCGACATCGCATCCGGCGCCAAGAAATGGCAATATGAACCCGCCGCAAAGTCGGGCAGCTACAACATGCTCACCGTAAACCCCGTAAACGGCGACATATATTTCGGCACACAGACAGCGGGCCAGTTCTACTGCGTAAACAACGAAGGCAACCTCCGCTGGACATTCACCGAAGCACAGTCGATGCAGGCGGCAGCCCCGGCAGTCAACGCAGCAGGCACAGTAGTATACATCGGCGACCGCGCCGGCAATGCATTTGCCATCGATGCCGCCACAGGAGCCAAAAAGTGGGGCGTAAGCCTCGGCACACAATGCGCAGGCCTGCTCGTCAACGGCAATGAACTGGTTGTCGGCACCAACGGCACCTCAATCTTCTTCCTTAACGCCGACACAGGCGCCGAAAACGCTAAAATCACTCTCGAAAAGAAGATGACCGACATCTCGGGGTTTGCAGTAGCCGCCGACAAGCGCACGGTATATGTGCCCCAGAACAACGGCTGCATGTCAAAAATCGACATCATCGACCATACTGTGCTTATAGACAGCAAAGTATGCACCGGCGCAAGCCCCAACAACATGTATGAGCCGGTAGTATCTCCAAACGGCGACGTATTTGTAGGAAGCAAGGACAGCTATGCCTACTGCTTCGACAGCAACCTCAACGAAAAGTGGAACTACAAAGGCCTCGACGGCAACAATGCCTTCAACTACTCCCACCCGTGTGTCGACACAGAAGGAAACTTCTACATCACCTCCGGACAGAAAGGCAACAAACTGTTTGTATTCAGCCCAACCGGCAATCTGATATCCGACACCCGCATCGGCAACGACACCGACGCAGCCGACAAGCAGATGGGCGGCAACAACCTGCTCAACGGTGTGGTATACAGCGCCCTCGTAGGCGACAAGGGTGTCAACGGCAAGCTCGTAGGCATCGGAGTAGGCTACGACCGTGCTCCGGGATGGTCGACCCACGGAGGAGACCCCTGCGGATCATGCTGCATCAAATAATCCTAAAAATCCGAGTAATTATGTTCACCCTACGAAACACAATGATATTCAACCTCATCATGGGTGCATGCCTGGCTTTATTAGCCACGGCATGCTCCGACGATGACAACAAAGACTTTGATGTCGTGACAGAGCGAGCTGCTAAAGTCAACATCGGCTTCTCCCGCTACTTCGACGCCAACGGCACATCAACACAGTTGAAATGGAACAGCGGCGACCAGGCCGTACTGAGGCTCGCATCCGACGGCAGTTCCTACATGGCATCGCCAATACGCCCCGGACAGACATCATCGCTTTTCCTGTTCACGGTAAAATCACTGGGCGCCGCCACAGTAGTCAGCTACTGGCCTACAGATGCCCCGGTCACAGTAGGCAACGGCGAAATCGGCATTGAGATACCGGCCATACAGGACGGCACTGTCAGTCCTCTTCTCATAGGCGCTGACAGCCAGGCAATCTCCTCCTACGAGGGATGCGACATCACACTACGTCAGTTCCCGGCCCTGATGATGGTAAGCATAGGTCGCGGCAACTATACCGTGGAGAGCATTGATGTAAGAGGCAACGCCGGAGAAAAACTGGCGGGCCACATCAGCATCGACGCCGCCACATGGGCATTCTCGGCCGATGCCGAAACAGCCCATGTAGATCTGGCAACCCCGGTAAGCTGCGCGCTCGACGGTACCACAATCGCCGTACAGGTAGCTCCGGTGACACTGACTGAAGGATACACCGTTACAGTCAACACCACCGACGGACACTCATTCAATGTGACATCGTCATCTCCTGTAATACTCGAATCCGGCGAAATATTCATCACAAACAGCGCCTCTGATACCGAACCGTCACATCTGCTCATCGGCGGAAGCGACAAGGTGCACATTGTCAATGTAGCCCAGTGCATGGGAGCCGACTACAAGGCCGGCCTGGAATGGACCTGGGAGGCCGAAGATGCCGCCGACATACTCGGCATAGCCAAATCACGATGTGACCACATCGATGACTGCAAGCCTGTCGACAATGGCTCGAAAATACTCGTGTCGAGCTCCTACAACTGGTGTGTGCTCTTAGACAAGGCCTCCAAGCAAGTGCTTTTCCATGCGCTCGACTGCGCTAACGCCCACTCTGCCGAGCTCCTTCCCGGCAACCGCATAGCAGTGGCCTGCAGCGACGGCACGACAAGCAACCACAATCAGGTGCGCCTTTATGATGCAGCCAGGTCAAATGTGCTGCTCGACAGCTCGCCACTGGTTTCGGCCCACGGAGTCACATGGTGCGAAAGCACTCAACGCCTCTATGCCGTAGGCAACAGGCAAATCAATGTATACAGCCTCCAGGACGGGGATACATCGGCTCCGAAGCTGAAGCTCGAAAAGAGCATCACCACTCCGCAGGGAAGCAACCACGACATAAGCCTTGCTGACCCGACCACACTGGTAGTGGCCGGAGTGCGCGCCTACCTGTTTGACGTAAACACTGAGTCATTCACCGAGATGCCCCACTTCGCAGCCTCCACGCAGCTTAAGTCGGTCAACTACAATCCGCTCACCTCGGAACTGTGGTACACCGACGCCACAGTGCCCGAAGGCACCCAGTCGTGGTCGACCCACACCCTGCGCTATGCCACCGACCCTGCCGCGACATCCATGGCAGGCAGCATCCGTATCACTGACATGGATGTATACAAAGTGAGAGTGCTCAACTGGTAACAGCCCGTTTTTTGGTTAAAAATAATTAAATTCACCCCGGGCATTGGTAGTTTTCCCGGGGTGAAGTTTCCTTATAGCAAAGGCCAATCTGATTTAGCCATATTTCAGCATTATTAACCAACCCTAAAGAATACCGCTACCCCTACACATCATGAAAAAGGCAGTTTTTGCAATTTCATTTCTTATGATGGCCATATCGGCCATAGCCGGAGGTAACCGTGCCGAGTCTATCGTAAAGGAAATCCACGATCCATCGTCCAAGACAGTGCTCGTGGCATGCCACCGCGGTGACTGGCGCAACTATCCCGAAAATTCCCTCGCCGCCATAGAGAGCGTAATAAAGATGGGCGCCGACATTGTCGAGATAGATCTCGCACTCACAAAGGACAGCGTGCTTGTCGTATGCCACGACCGCACAATCGACCGCACCACTACCGGCAAAGGGCTCATCGCCGACATCACCTACGACTCCATCACTCATGTCAACCTCAAGAGCGGACATGGTGTAGGCACACGCCACAAGATGCCGACACTGCGCGAAGCGCTTCAATTATGCAAGGACCGCATCGTAATCAATATCGACAAAGGCTACGACTACTACGACCTCATACTCCCCATTTCCGACTCTCTGGGCATGACCGAACAACTCCTCATCAAAGGAAAAAAACCGGTAAAGGCCGTGGCCAAAAAGATGGCATCGCACAAACACAACATGATGTACATGCCTATCATCGATATCCTCAAACCCAAGGGTGAGAAACTCTTCAAGGAGTACATGACCACCAACACCGTACCTCTCGCCTACGAGGTATGCTGGGATAAAATGACTCCCGCCGTCACCGAATGCATGGCCGCAATCGTGGCCCAGCCCTCCAAGTTATGGGTCAACTCTCTATGGTCAAGCCTCTGCGGCGGACTTGAGGATGACGCCGCATTCGACGGCAATCCCGCCGAAATCTACGGCCAACTCGTTGACATGGGTGCCACCATCATCCAGACCGACCGTCCCGAACTTCTTCTCGGATATCTCCGTTCACGTAACCTCCACAAATAATGCCTACCGATACAGCAACAATCGGAGCCACAGGCTCGCGCTCGATATTCTCCAGAATAGCGTCGTTCTACTCCATCAGCCCGACGGCTGACGAGCGGGAATTCCCGTCGGACGAAGCACGCACTAAATTCTACAAGAAGCTCCGTCTACAGGCTTTCTTCGCTGCCACCATCGGCTATAGCCTCTATTATGTGTGCCGCACATCGCTCAATGTGATGAAAAAACCGATTATCGACAGCGGTGCCCTCGACGCCACACAGCTCGGTATCATCAGTTCGGCACTCCTCTTCGCCTACGCCATAGGCAAGTTTGTCAACGGGTTCATCGCCGACTACTGCAACATCAAGCGCTTCATGGCCACCGGCCTTATCATATCGGCTTTGGCCAACGCCTTCATGGGCATGATGGGCATAGCCTCAAGCGCCATTCCCGGAGCGGTGATGTGTACATGCTTCGCCATAATGTGGTGCTTCAACGGCTGGGCACAGTCAATGGGCGCCCCTCCTGCCATTATCAGCCTTTCGCGATGGTTCCCGCTCAAAGAGCGCGGCACCTACTATGGCTTCTTCTCAGCAAGCCACAATCTCGGCGAGTTCTTCTCTTTTCTCTTCGTAGGCTCGATAGTGGCAGTAGCCGGATGGCAGTCGGGATTCTTCGGCTCGGCCATAGCCGGCGCCATCGGCATCGCCCTTGTGCTTTTCTTCCTCCACGACCACCCCGGTGCCCACGGACTCCCCTCTATCGAGGCACTCTCGGGCGAGAAGAAAGGTAAGGACGACAAGATGTCAACCAAGGATATACAGAAGATGGTGCTCCGCACTCCGGCCGTATGGGTACTGGCCGCAGCAAGCGCCTTCATGTATATCTCGCGCTATGCCATCAACGGCTGGGGCATGCTCTTCCTGCAGGAGCAGAAAGGCTTTACCGATGTAGAAGCGCTGTCGATTATATCTATCAACGCCCTGCTCGGCATCGCAGGCACAGTGCTTTCCGGATGGTTCTCCGACAAGCTCTTCAAAGGCGACCGTCAGATTCCGGCCCTGATATTCGGTGTGCTCAACGCCACAGCCCTCGCCCTGTTCCTATTCGGAGGCAACGCCATGTGGATTAATATCCTCTCCATGATACTCTTCGGCATCGCCATCGGAGTGCTCATCTGCTTCCTTGGCGGACTGATGGCCGTGGATATCGTGCCGCGACGCGCCACCGGCGCAGCTCTCGGAGTGGTAGGCATAGCGTCGTACGTAGCCGCCGGCATACAGGACGTGGCCTCGGGATGGCTTATCAACGACAATATAACTGTAGTCGACGGTGTAAACCACTACAACTTCACACCCGTAGCGATATTCTGGCTCGGGGCATCGATAATATCGTTCCTGCTCCCGCTGCTGAATCTCCGCCATAAAGTCGACCATTCAGAATAAACCCACCAACACTCTATATATACAATTACTGACAATCAACTAATCAAAGGAATTAATTTTGTTTTAGGTTATTGGGAATTCAAAAAAAGCCGAATGGGGAATCCGCGAAGGATTCCCCATTCTTTTTTAACAAACTACACGAGCAGCAATCCAGGTGCAGGATGTTAAGTTATATTTAGAAATAGCATCAGTACGCTGTCAAAACTTTTTCGTAAATTTGCCGTCCATAAAATCCAACAATAGAAATTTTATACCTATGAGTACATGGTTTGAATGCAAAGTGCGCTATGACAAGATACAGGAAAACGGCTCGGCCAAGAAGGTCAACGAACCATATCTTGTCGACGCTCTCAGTTTTACAGAGGCTGAAGCCCGTATAATCGAGGAGGTGACCCCCTATATCTCCGGCGACTTCTCCGTATCTGCTGTGAAGCGTACCAATTTCACTGAAATTTTCTGGGACGACACTGCCGACAAGTGGTATCACGTAAAAGTCAGCTTCATCACACTCGACGAGAAGACTGCCGTAGAAAAGAAGACCACATCACATATCCTTGTTGCCGCCAACGACTTCCGCGGCGCTCTCGACCATTTCATGGAAGGGATGAAAGGCACCATGGCCGACTTCGAGGTAAGCTCGATAGCCGAGACCCAGCTTATGGACGTATACAAAGCCAAACTCGAAGGTCAGACAGCCGAATAACATCAACACTAGCCATGCCATCGGTAACATCACGCCTGCTTGATATACAAAGTCGCATCCCCCGGGGTGTGACACTGGTGGCCGTGTCAAAATTCCATCCCGTCGAGGCCATCCGCGAGGCATACGACGCCGGCCAGCGCGATTTCGGTGAAAGCCGCGCGCAGGAACTCGCCGTCAAGGCTCCCGCCATGCCCGAAGATGTGCGCTGGCACTTCATCGGCCACCTGCAGACCAACAAGGTACGCCAGATAATGCCACATGTCAGTCTGATTCACAGCATCGACTCGATAAGGCTGTTGCGCATCGTCGACAGCGAGGCCGCACGCATAGGCCGCACGGTAGATGTGCTGCTTCAGGTACATGTGGCCCGGGAAGAGACAAAATTCGGGTTTACCCCCGACGAACTGCTCGCAGAGCTTCCTGCTCAATGGCAACCCGCCGACACATCCTCGGTAAGAGTGCGCGGCGTAATGGGCATGGCGTCGCTGACTGACGACAACAGCCGCATCGCAGCTGATTTCTCAGAAATAGCAAGAGTATTCAGGGAACTGCGCGAAGGCCTCTTTGCAGGAGTCGCAACCTTCGACACCATCTCAATGGGGATGAGCGACGACTTCGGCATAGCCATAGACGCAGGGAGCACCATGGTGCGCATAGGCACCGACATATTCGGCGCGCGTGAGTACTGACTTTACCCACACTGCCGGCAACGGCGACGCCCAATCTTTCCGACATAGCTCTGAGCAATCATCAAGATATGTTTTACAGCATGTTGTTACTGCCGTAAAGCATATTTTTTATAATTTTACCTATTGAAATCTACTTAACCTAAAATATCAAAATTAAACAACCCAAGAAAAATCATCGATCAGCAATGGAAACCGCTCAAACAAAATCAACTAACGGCAGGCTGATTGCAATCATCGCGATGTTCTTCCTCTTCGCCATGATTTCTTTCGTGACCAACCTCGCCGCTCCTATCGGAACTATCTGGAAGACCCAGTATACATGGTCGGGCATGCTCGGCAACATGATGAACTTCCTCGCCTACCTGTTCATGGGCATCCCCGCCGGCAATCTTCTCGTGAAAATCGGCTATAAGAAAACAGCTCTCTGGGCTATGGCCGTTGGCTTTATCGGCCTTGTGTTCCAGTGGCTCTCCGGAAAAGTCGGCGCCGAAGCCGGCCTCTTCAGCGTCGGCGAACAGGTTGTGACCCTCAACTTCATCATATACCTCCTGGGCGCATTCATCTGCGGATTCTGCGTATGTATGCTCAACACCGTAGTCAACCCGATGCTCAACATGCTCGGCGGCGGCGGCAACAAGGGCAACCAGATGGTACAGGCCGGCGGCTCTCTCAACTCACTCGCCGGAACTCTCACCCCGCTCTTCGTAGGTATGCTCGTGGGCGAAGTCTCCGACAAGACCACAATGGGCAATGTGGCTCCGCTCCTCTTTATAGCCATGGGCGTGTTTGTAGTGGCATTCCTCGTGATTTCTGCTGTAGCCATCCCTGAGCCCCACCTCCGCAAAGAGGGCGTGAAGAAAGTGGAAATGGCCCATTCTCCCTGGAACTTCCGCCACACCGTGCTCGGCGTTATCGGCATCTTCTTCTATGTAGGTATCGAGATCGGTATCCCCGGCGTGCTTATCTTCTATCTGGCCTCAGTCACAGGTTCGGCAGCTGTAGCCGGCGGTGTAGCAGCCATCTACTGGCTCCTCATGCTCTGCGGACGTATGATTTCCTCGGCTATCTCCAGCAAGGTATCAAGCCGCACACAGCTTATCACTGTGTCAATAACAGCCATCGCATTCATCTGCATCGCAATCTTCCTCTCCGACAGCTATACCATCAACATGCCTTCTTACGCAGCCAATGAAGGATTCTCGATTGTAGAGGTGCCCACAAAGGCACTCTTCCTCGTGCTCTGCGGCCTCTGCACATCGGTAATGTGGGGCGGCATCTTCAACCTCGCTGTAGAGGGCCTCGGCAAGTACACGGCACAGGCATCGGGCATATTCATGATGATGGTTGTCGGCGGCGGCGTGATGCCTCTGATTCAGAACTGGATTGCCGACAACGTAGGCTATATGGAATCTTACTGGCTGGTAGTGGCAATGCTCGCCTACCTCCTCTTCTACGGCCTTGTGGGATGCAAAAATGTCAACACCGACATACCTGTTGACGACTCCATCCAGAACGCAGCCTGATACTGCACATCGCACTTTACCAGACAGGCGACACACCGACCTGTATGAAATCTGAATACCATGCTTGCCGACACTACCATGAGTTGCCGGCAAGCATTGTATAACAGAGGATATTTCACCCGCGCACAATAATATAAGCATATCGTGCGTTAAACCACAAGAACACTTATTGTACATCATACAATATAATATCTCTCACTCAAGCGATATCCATAACCGATAGAAAGACATATCATTCTCTAAATCAAAAGATAAAATGGACACTAAAGTCATGAACCGCGCTGCCGACAACATCCGCGTGCTCGCAGCCTCAATGGTCGAGAAAGCCAAATCCGGACACCCCGGAGGCGCTATGGGCGGAGCCGATTTCGTCAACGTGCTCTACTCCAGCTTCCTTGTTACCGATCCCGACAATCCCACCTGGATTGCCCGCGACCGCTTCTTCCTCGATCCGGGACACATGTCTCCCATGTTATATGCCGTGCTCGCTCTCACCGGCAAGTATACGATTGAAGAGCTCAAAGGCTTCCGCCAGTGGGGCAGTGTGACTCCGGGACACCCCGAACTACACCCCGAACGCGGTGTAGAGAACACATCCGGTCCGCTCGGACAGGGCCACGTGATGGCTGTAGGATGTGCCATCGCAGAGCGTTTCCTACAGGCACGTTTCGGCGACTGGCTGACCCACAAGACATACGCCTTCATCTCCGACGGCGGTATCCAGGAAGAAATCTCGCAGGGCGCCGGACGCCTCGCCGGATATCTTGGCTTGAGCAACCTCATCATGTTCTATGACAGCAATGACATACAGCTGTCGACCGAGGTAAATGCAGTGACCACCGAAGATACAGCCGCGAAGTATCGCGCATGGCACTGGAATGTAATCGAAGTCGACGGTACCGACCCGCTTGCAATGGCCGGCGCTATCGAGACTGCCATCGAGGAAAAACACCGTCCGACCATTATCATCGGCAAGACAATAATGGGCCGTGGCGCAGTGACAGCCGACGGTGAATGCTTCGAGGCAAAATGCTCGACCCACGGCAATCCGCTGAGTGCATCGGGCGCAAGCTACGAAAAGACAATGGAACACCTCGGCGCCGACCCCGCTGATCCATTCCACATCTGGGATGACGTGAAAGCCCTCTACGACGCACGCAACGAGAAACTGCGTGCTATCGTGAAAGAGCGCCGCGAGGCTGAAAAAGCATGGCGCGAGGCTAATCCTGAAAAGGCAGCTCTGCTCGACAGCTACATCGCCGGCAAGCTCCCTGAAATCGATTGGGAAAATATCGCCCACAAGCCTAATATCGCCACCCGTCAGGCATCGGCCGACGTACTCGCCGAACTCGCCAAGAAGGTCGGCAACATGATTGTAGCATCGGCCGACCTCGCCAACTCCGACAAGACCGACGCATTCCTCAAGAATACTCATGCATTCACCAACGGCGACTTCTCGGGTGCATTCCTCCATGCCGGTGTGGCCGAGCTCACCATGGCTGCCATAATGAACGGTATCGCCCTCCACGGCGGCCTTATCGGCGCATGCGGCACATTCTTCGTGTTCTCCGACTATATGAAGCCTGCGGTACGTATGGCCGCGCTTATGGAACTCCCCGTGAAATACATCTGGACACACGATGCATTCCGCGTAGGCGAGGACGGACCTACACACGAGCCTGTTGAGCAGGAAGCACAGATACGCCTTATGGAAGAGCTGCGCAACTTCAAGGGCGAGCCTTCCGTACTCGTGCTCCGTCCGGGCGACGCCGCCGAGACATCAGTATGCTGGAAGATGGCCATGGAGAACACCAAGACTCCTACCGCCCTTATCCTTTCGCGCCAGAACATACCCGACCTACCAGCCACCACCGGTAACCGCTACCGCGAGGCTCTCGGAGCCGAAAAAGGTGGATACATCGTCAAGCAGGCTGAAAATCCGGCTGTGACACTTGTAGCCAACGGTTCGGAGGTATCTCTGCTTGTCGACGTAGCAGCAGAGCTTGACAAGGAAGGCATCACAGCACGCGTGGTTTCCGTGCCCTCAATCGGTCTATTCGAATGCCAGAGCCCCGAGTACCGCAACAGCGTAATCCCCGCCGACGGCAAGGTATTCGGACTCACTGCCGGTCTGCCATCAACCCTGCGCAGTGTCGTAGGAGCAAATGGCAAGGTGTTCGGCCTCGACCATTTCGGTGCATCGGCCCCCTACAAGGTGCTTGATGAGAAATTCGGCTTTACTGTTGACGCCGTACTTGCCAACGTAAAGGCATACCTCTCGAAGTAACATATCCCTGCCATACAGAATCAGCGCCAGTCCTCGTTGAAGGACCGGCGCTGATTTCATATATCCGCTTATTCTATTATTTATCGTACCGACGAGCCAAAGTTCAGTCTGCAATTACCTTGAAAGCCCTGCCGTCTACCGTCACGACATATATGCCCGCAGATGGCACGCGGCATGTCAGTGTTGCATCTCCCGAACAATCGGAAACTATTCTCCTGCCATCAGCCGAACATATTACGACACACCCGCCGTATGGATTGGCAATATGGATATTCATTCCTGATACAGTCACCGATACATTCGAGTCATCATCAGATGTCGCAGCTATACCTGCCAAGCCGGCAACAACTACCGAGTTGGACATCTCGCTCACGACTTCCGGAAACTGCCCGGCATTGTCGCGATAGATGCCGGTGACATAATATCCGGCCATATCGTCGTGCCCTAGGCCAAGAGCGGAAGCCGTACATGAGGTCTGTGCCGTATCATATGTGCGCACAGGCACAAGCAGCGACTCTCCCGGGTTCATGTCGACCGACACCCGCAGATTGTCAATGAAAAGCATGCCGAGCATTTCCGACGACATTAAGATGAACGACCTTGCCGAACCTCCGTAAAAATCAAAATGGAATGACGTCATATTCTCGGTGACATCAAATTCCTTACGCTCGACGTACTCTATACCTCCCGAATCAGTATACCGGCCCATCGCCACGAAGCCGCCGGTAAGATTGCGGCGTCCCATGGCATCGAACGAGATGCTCACATGTCCGCCACCTACTGACAGGTCGTAGACCGGCGACACGAGCATGGCGTCATCAAAAAGACTGAAATCCTGATTATTCAGCCCGAGCAATCCCTTGGCAAAAGCCGGCATCACTACCTCCCAGTCGCCATCAATACGCCCACTGAGTTCCTTCTGAGGCTTATCCACAGTGCCCTCAGTATGAATGTACGAAAAATCCGTATTTACGATATCATAGGTCTCGGCCTGCCGCGCTGTATGCACTTTTACTACGTGCATGGCATATACGGTGGCAAGATCCGATTCCGACCATGAACCCGTGAAACTGTCAGCGTTCACATCCGTGGCCGCATAAGCCACAGGAGCCGACACGGCCTCGGGGATAACCCTCATTGGCTGTTCCTGCTCGAATGTGACATTCCCCCCCTGGCACCCGCACACAGTATAGTAATAAGGTGTGCCGAAATCAATATCGGCAACCGTATGGCTCGTGCCCTCCACAATGTAGCCTTCAAGCAGATAATCTCTTTTGAATATAGTAGTCACCGGGTCATAGCGCAATGTAAACACATTCAATGCATATGAATCGGCACCGACTGTCTCTTCCCAATTGGCGGTAAACGACCCGCGCGTAAAGTCAGAGGCCGGAAGCAACACCGGAATCCCCACCCCTCCGTCGTCAATGACAATATCATCAATGCAATATCCGCCATACATGCCGGAGAATACGATTACGGATGCATGTGTGCCTCCGTTCATCGTCATTGTGTATTCGGCCCATTCGTCGGTAAGGGTTGCAAAGCCGTATCCACTGCCGTTCTGAGTGTCCATAATAAGCAGAGGAGTGGAAGCTACGTCGGCCTTTGCCCTGAACATGATTTTATAGTTACCTCCGTTGCCGCTGAGATTTATGGCGGGAGTGGCAAGGGATCCCTCTCCCGCGGATATATAGGCCGAGCCACCGGCCTGGAACACTCCACTGCCGCTCCAACCGGGGGTTTTGGTCAGTTCAGCCGGTACGATACCGTCTGTGATTACCGGACTGCCCATATCGGGTGCTACATCAGTCCCCTTGGAGAATCCTGAAAAATCCTCATCAATGACAACGGATGCATGCAGAGGGGCAGAATATAAAGCAAAAGCAAATATCCCTGTGAGTAATGTTGGTTTCATAAATTAATCAAATAAATTCATACTTTACAAAAGTACGTTAATCTATCAAAGTTTCCAAACCCCGACTCAACATAAATATCGCATCAATGGTTCTATAAGTAAGACTCAACATCAACCCTTAGAGCATGTTTATGAAAAAAGATATGATATTTTTCTCTCCCGATGGAGACGGACTAACCTCTACCTCAGCCAACCATATCGCCAATATGGCGAAGGAGATGATACGCAATTTTGACAGCACAATTGCCAACCTTGTGTTCTATACGACTGAAGTATCGCTTATAGGCGTCGACTCGCGCAATGTGCTACAACAAGGCGCAACAGACGCGGATGTGCTGTCGGTAGCGGGCAAACTACGCATCATCGCACAAGCCAAGTCGCTGATAGCATGGCTGAGAGAAGCCATAAAAGCCCGCGAGAGACTCATAACCGAAGCAGAGTCTCTCACACTGGAAGAGTATGTCAAGGAGAAAGGCATCACACTTGAAAAAGAGCCGGAGGCCGGTACTCCAATCACTGAAGATGACTATTATGCATCCCTTTCGCTTGACGAACGCAACCGCTATTATGAGCTTGAGACTCTCGCAGCCGTAATCGGCGAAGAGATACACCCGGGCGGACATTTCGCCGAAGCACGTGCGTCCCTTACCGAAAGATTCTCGAAGCCTCATGATGTAAAAGGCGACGGTCGCGACACACTTATATATACATTCATTCCTTCGGTAAGCGAGACTATCGTCGAGGACACTTATTTCTCATTGCAGAAGCAGTATCGCGAGGCACAGGCCCGATTGAACTCTATCAAATACGACTGCCGCAAAGCTGTGATGGAATCGGAGGTAAGGGTAAAGACCGAATATGCCGAAGCTATCAAACGCTACAACGCAGAGCGACAGCTCCTTGAAGCGGAACTTGCAAAAGATATCAGAAAACGCGTAAAGGAGATTGCCGATTACCGCATCGTCATTCCGGCGTCGCTTAAGAATATATACGATGATGTGTCACGTCTTGGTAAGAAAAACAACGACACCGGAGTGAACCAATAACACTCAGCGTGACTCCGGGAGTTCTCCTGTAAGATATATCGGTCGGGAGCTGAAATGTCCCATTTGCGGCATATAGCCCCCTAATGCATGGCGGGAAGTACCTGACAGTACATTTTTAGCATGAAAATCATGCAATCATAGGCGAAACCGCTCCCGCGGTCTATCATAATCCATATGGCCGGGGTTGCATCTTTTTCCGCCGTTGATGACTTGACTGTTCGTAGGCGTGTTTTTGCTTTGGTAAGCAATCCCGGGCTCTTGCTCTTGATTTCGCTCTTGCTCTCTTAGGAGCCTCCCGCATGCAACCGACAATCGGCGGAGGCCAATACGACTATGATGCCGGATTGGTCTCCGCTTCTTTTTACCAAGCGAAAAAATATCCGGGCCCGGTAACATTCGGTTACAGAGCCCGGCAATAAGTGCGGTTACTTGAATTCTTGTGTGGAAGTGCAGGATTTTACACCGGAATAGCCATCATAGGAATGTCGGCGTGGAAAAGCAGGCGATGTGCAAGCGACGGATTGAAAAGCCGGGCAAACATGTTCTTCTTTTTATTTGACACTACTATGAAATCAATATGCCTGTCGCGCCCAAGAGCCTCGAAATCTTCTACGAGATTTCCCGGTGACATCGTGGCGGCATGATACTCGAATCTTGGATAATGCTCCCTGCAATATTCCAACAAAGGCTCTACCGACTGAGCCTTGCGGCGCAGACGTCCACCTCCCTTGCGGTCAGGAATACTGATAAGAGTCACACACAGACTGCGGTCAGCAAACAGGCCATACAAGGCATCCATCGTCAGGATATCATCCTGGTCGAGATTGCAGAAGAGAACTGCATGATGCAGGTCGGAAAGGTCGCGGAATGATGCCGACTCCGGAATCGTGATAATCGGGAACCTGCATGAGTCGAGCACCTCGGCCGTGACGCTCCCCACAAGCTCGCGCCCTTTTTTATCGCTCTCGCGCGTACCCATCACTATCAGCGACGGTACATTTTCTTTAGCATACTCGGTGATTACCTCCTCCGGAAGCCCTTCAAGCACCTCTGTAGTAAATTTCACAGCAGGGAGTTCCGACGATTTTATGCGCTCCCGCAGACGACGGGCAAACAGTTCCATCGTGTGCCGGGCCTCTATATCAAGTTCACGTCGCAACTCTGCATCGGCCACATCTTCATAACTGAGAGTGTCGGAGAGTTGCGACGGTATCGCGATATCCGGGTCAAGGAATGCGTTCAGGAGCACTATGCGCCCATGGTGGCGCGCACCGATGCCGAATGCGATATCCACGGCTTTGATGGAATGTTCGGTGAAATCGACAGGCACAAGGATGAAGTGTCCTTTCTGTCGTTTCTCCCCGTCACCTGGCACAGGGAGAAATATATCGCGGTTTTCGATTATGCGGAGAGCTTTCGGAAGATCACTTTCGAGAATACGCACCCTGACACCCGAACTTACAACCGGAGCAGAAAGATTGACATTCTGCAGCACAGCCTTCACGCCCTCGCCCTCCAGCAATGCTTTAAGGGCGACAGCATGGTCGTAGGTGTGTATCGCTACAGTTATCAGACGTGGTTCTGCCGTTGATGACATGGATGCAGGGTGTAGTGTGAGGTTACTTTTCTGCGGCGTTCTCTTCGAGGATGGCGATAGCCATATCGTATATTGTCGTATCGTCAAGTACTACGATGCCTCCGTCGGGACCCGGCTCGATGTGTACGCCACAGTTGTTGCCGAACTCATAGTTGCTGCCGCCGAAGTAATTGCGGACGGTCTGTACAGTTGTATTGAGCTTATCGGCGATTTTATGCATCGAGCCATCAGGAAGGCTGTCTTTGATACGGCGGAGGTCATTGAAAGAAATAGTCTTTGTCATGATACTATAATTTTAATGTGAATAATAAATTCAGTATGATACCTGCACCGGCCACTCTGCCGACACCCGGTATCTTGACATCCCTAAATTAGGTTATTCCGACAATAAAAACAAATTTTAGGGGCTATAAAGTTTTCTGTTTTAAAACATGTTTTTATCCGCCGCCCGGGCTATATCCGCCTAACACCATGTATTACAACCTTTTCATAAAGCCGCCTGACACAGCAGTGCCCTTCCGCACCATAGACGGAGCACAAGGCTACCATCGATATCAGGACGGAAGGGCACTGCCGTTAAAATCCCAAAGGCTATATCATATTATAGCTATGGCATTGCCGTTGATCCATGCGCGGTGGCTGTTGTCGACCTTTACATCGTACCACTTGACCACGGTAGAATCCACACGCGTTGTGACCGAATCAAGAATCTCGACACATGTACCCTCGTGCAGAAGCATCGCCTCCTCCGAGCGGTCTTTCGGCACACGGGGCGATGTGCTCAGCAACGTCGACGGATCGATTACCACGGCATGGTCATGGCTGGTAGAATAGCGTGTCGACACCGAGGCAAACACATTGGCGATAATGCATAGAGCCAGCAGGACAAATCCACCGAAGAAGCCGACCTTGCGCAACGGCACATTGGCCGAAAAAATATAAAGCGCGACCGCTCCAAGCAGCATGATGAAACATCCGATGGCTATGCCGGCCCATTCGTTGCCCGACAGGCGGCAGGCAAATCCATTTACGGTATTGGATATGAACATACCGCGGTCACCCGGCTCGTCGGTAATCCTTGAGTTGACAAACTCGAGATTGGTGCGGGCATCGGCATTAGACGGATCCAGCCGCAACGCCCTCTCATAGTAGAGTATGGCCATTCCCGGCTTGCCCTGACGGTAATAGCAGTTGCCGAGATTGTAATAGAGGTTGCTCGATGTGCCCTCCTCACCGGCTATCTGAAGATAAAGCTCGGTGGCCTCGGCGAAGTTGTCGGTCGCATACGCTGAGTCGGCACGCTGAGTCAGAGACTGGGCGGATACGGTAATCGTCTGGCATAGAAATGCCAGCAGAGATATCATGTATATAATCCTGGAGTTCATGTTATGAGTGATAGAGGAGTATGGTTATTTCTTTCTGATGCCTTCCATGGAGTTCATCGCACGCGACGCTTCATTGTAAAGCTGCTCAATCTGCTCATCGGAGCGGGCAGGAGAATAGCGAGCCATCTCGCAGTCATCGATAATGCTGATAAAAGTATCGGCAAGCTCCTTGGGCGCACCGTAAGAGTCAAGCTGTCCTGCGATATTGTCGCGTGTAAGCTGGGAGGCCTGCAGTCCGAGTTTATCACCGAGATAGCCCCATATGGCACCGAGCAGTTCGGCATAGAACCTATCTGAGTCATGGGCGAGCATTGCCTTGTGGGCACTCTTAAGACGGCGGCGGGCAATCTTTCCGGCACGTGCGAGACGGCGCCCCTGCACATCGGCATTAAGGCGCGCCTGCTTGCTGTAAAGCCACACAATCAGCACCAGCAATGCGAGCAGAAGCAGATAGCAGGGCCAGTACCACCAGGAGTTGTAGACATATGTATGTGTCCTCTGAAGGTCAAGATCACCAAGTTTGATATGCAGTATGTCGGAGTTTTTGCTCGACACGCTCTGTTTGCCGCCTGCTACCGCAGAGGGGGCCGCACCCTGCGTGACCTTTATATTGTAGGAAGGGGTGCTCAGAGTGACATACTGGCGGCTATCGGGATTGAAATACACAAACTTGTCGGCGCCTATGGTAAACGTACCAACGCTCTGCGGCACAAATGTATAATCGACAGTCATGGTGCCTGTGACTGTACTGCCGGAGATATGAGAATCTATATCCGTCTGCGGCTGATACTGCTCGAACTCCGAGGGGAAATCGATTACAGGCTCTTTCACATACTTGATATTTCCGGTGCCTTTGATTGTATATACAAGCGAGGCTGCCTCGTTGGTCTTGAACACCTGTCCGCTCAGACGGCTGTCAATCGAGAACTGTCCCACAGCGCCAGTAAACCCATCGGGCTGAGGCTGCGGAAGAGCATCTATTGTAATCGACGCCGAGTTGGAGGTAGTCTTTATCTGGCGCTCCACCGGGCGGTTTCCACCCCAGAATCCGCCCATGCGCTCATACTGCACTACGGTAACATCATATTTTCCGGAGTTGATGGTAAGCCGACCCGACTTCTGAGGGAATATCACACACTGCTTAAGTATGGCGGTCATATAGTTCTGACCGTTGTAATGCTCCACCTCGTTGAGCGTGGGATTAAGCTGAATCTCATCAATGAGAAATCCGTCGAACGACGGCTGCGTAGTGGGTATGAACGAACTGATGCTGTGCTTGGTATAGAGTTTTATCGTACACAGAATCGCTTCCTGCTCGTAAGCTCTGGTCTTGTTGAGTATAATGCGTACGAGCACATCGTTGGCGTTAACGCCTCGGTCGGCACTCTGTGTGCCGATATCGTCGACACGCGCCGACGGCTGTGCTCCCTGCTGTGTCTGGTCGGGAGGGAGCACGGTAAACGACGCCGTGCGGGTCGTGTAAGTCTTGCCCCCTGATGTGATACGCGCCTCGCCGATAGTATATGTGCCGGGATTGTCGGCACGATAGGTAAACGAATAATCGACAGTGGTCGACGACGATGCGTGGCCGTTGACCCACTGGTAATTCTGCATACGCGAAGTGGAAGGCCCGTAAAGGAGTGTACACCCCTTGATTTCCGGTGCCTTCAGTCCGGAACCCTCGCCGTCCTTAAGGCGGAAGGTCACATTGAACTTATTGCCCGCAATCACTGTGCGCGGCGGTATGACCGTGAACGAAGTTTCGGCAACGGCAGCCACAGCCACCATCACCATCATTAGCATGGTCATCAATATCCTTCGTGTCATTGCAATATTCTGTTTATCTTAATCAAAAACGTTGTCAGGTAAAGCATGTTGAGAAACTGAGAAACTGAGCCACAGACTACCACTGCGGGCCGGTGGTACGACGCGCGCCCTGAGCCTCTTTCTTCTGCATCTCCTGGACTTTACGACGGGTAGCGTTTTCCTCATTCTCCATTGTCTTGAGGATTTTTGCGGCATTTGCGTCGCTGATTCCGCCCTGTTGCTGCTGGGGTTGCTGCTGAGGCTTCTGCTTGTCCTGATTCTGTTGATTCTGATTCTGGTCTTTATCTTTATTCTGGTCCTGGTCTTTGTTTTGGTCTTTGTTCTGATTCTGGTTCTGCCGGTCCTTGTTTTGGTCCTTCTGGTCCTGATTTTGATCCTTATTCTGATCTTTATTCTGATCCTGATTTTGCTCCTGCTCCTGTTTCTTCAGCTGAGCGAGACGCAGATTTTCCCTTGCCTTGTCATTGTCGGGATTCTTACGCAAGGCTCCTTTATACATATTTATGGCCTGGTCGTACTGCTGCTGGTTGAACGCCATGTTGCCGAGATTGTAGAACGAGCGCTCACTGATAGCACCATCACCGGCCGTCTTTGCCAAATCAGTCAGGATTGACTGAGCCTCGGCTATTGGATTGTTCTCGTTGTTGGGGTCGGCATTCCCGGCCTGACGCAGAAGCGATACGGCAAGATTATACATTGCTTTTTCGCTCATGGCATTCTGTTCGAGAGCCTTGCGATACTCTACCTCGGCTTCAGCAAAACGCTTCTCCTCATAGAGTTTGTTGCCGGCTCTTATATGGTTACGCTCCTTACGTGTCGACGTGTCGGAGGTGTCGCCGGCGGCACGGGCTACCGACGGTATCGTCAGCAATGCGGCTGTAGCCAATGCTGTAAGTATGTTGCGTTTAAATAGTGACATAGGCTATTTACCAAAGAAGTTGAATTTCTTGAGCCATCCGATTTTGCGCTCCGGCAGAAGCATGTCGGCGATAAGGAAGGCAAGAGCAAGCCATGCGAATACCGGAAACTGCTCGGCGCTGGCTTTGTATGTAACCTTCTCGAGCGATGATGTGGCGAGTGTCTTCAACTGCTCGTCGATATCTTTTACCACACTTGACGACGCACCCTGCACGTATATGCCGTCGCCGGCCTCAGCTATCTTGCGCGCCATCTCTTCGTTGAGGCGTGTGGTGACCGGCGTGCCGTTGTCGTCGCGCAAGAACTGTCCGTCACGCCCGATAGGTATCAGCGCACCCTTGGCCGAGCCCAGACCGATTACATCGACCTGAATGCCCTGCTTCGCAGCGGCCTGTACGGCTGCCACAGGGTCGTCCTCGAAGTTTTCGCCGTCGGTAATCACGATTATAGCCTTATGCACATCCTCGTCGGGCGAGAATGATGTCACGGCCATATCTACGGCCGCACCGATAGCTGTGCCCTGAGTGGGCACCATCTCGGTGGATATGCTGCTGAGAAACATCTTGGCGGAAGAGAAATCGCTTGTGACAGGTAGCTGCGTGTATGCATCACCGGCAAATACGATGAGTCCCACCTTATCGTTTCCAAGTTTGTCGAAAAGTTTCTCGAGAATGAGTTTGGCACGTTGCAGACGGCTCACACCACGCGGGTCGTCGGTCGACGATGCAAGCATTGAGTTTGACACGTCGAGACATACCATCACTTCGATACCCTGCACTTCGCTGACCTCCTCCTTAGCGCCTGCGCGCGGTCGGGCGAGCACAATCACAAGGGTGGCCAGAGCCACCAGCTGGAGCACCAGCTTAAGCGCCGGAGTGTAGCGCGAGGCCTCGGGCATAAGCCCGGCCAGCACTTCCGGATTGCCGTATAGGCGCAACCGGCGTCGGCGTGTATAACGTGCCCACAGGAAGAGTCCGGCTACGGCAAGTAGCGCGAACATCAGATATAACAGTCCCGGATTGGCAAAACTAAACATAGTGAACTCAGAGATTAGGGTAATGTACGTAGCACCGTACGGCGCAGGATTATCTCGGCAAGGAAGAGGCCGAAGGCAAGCCAGGCCCAAAGCATGTAGTCATCCTCGGTGTGGGAAAAATGCCTTACATCCATCTGTGTCTTCTCAAGCTGGTCGATTTCAGCAAAAATTTCCTTCAGGACGGTGTTGCCGGTAGCTCTGAAATACTTGCCGCCAGTCGAGCGTGCAATATTCTGAAGAGTCGCTTCGTCGATGACTACAGGCATCGGCACATAATCTATGCCTCCGAAGTAGTTGCGCTGAGGTGTGGGTGCTGTACCGTTTCGACCGACACCGATGGTATATACCTTTATACCCATCTTTTTAGCGATTTCGGCGGCCGTCATAGGAGCCACAACACCGGTATTGTTTGTGCCGTCAGTGATAAGTATGATGCTCTTGCTCTTGGCTTTCCCTTCCTTTATACGGTTGATTGAGGTAGCCAGACCGTCGCCGATGGCTGTACCGTCGTTGAGCATGCCCATACGGATATCCTTTATATAGTTGGTCACCATCGCACGGTCAGTAGTCATAGGGAGAGCTGTAAAACTCTCTCCCGCAAAAATGACAAGACCAATGTTGTCGCTCTCGCGTCCGGCGACAAAGCGTGCGGCCACATCCTTGGCAGCCTCGAAGCGGTCGGGCGTGAAATCGCGTGCGAGCATCGACGAAGATATATCAAGCGCCAGCACGATGTCGGTACCCTCGGTGGAAGAGGTACGCCAGCTGTCGCGGGTCTGCGGACGTGCAAGGACTATAATCACACATCCTATCGCTGCCAGTCGCAACAGAAACAAAAGATGTATGAGATACTCTTTGTACGAGCGCGGAAGCCCGGCATAAGGACTCACCGTGGATATACCGAGAGCCGGGAAGGCCGAGCGGTGCTTCCACACATACCAGGCTATCAGCGGTATATATATCGTGAACAGCCAAAGATATTCCGGATGGGCGAGCTGCATTATTTTATTGATTCAGAGTTAGTGATTTCAGATTTCGTGTCAGTGACCGTCGCGGGGGCACTACCGTCGGCGGCAGGGTCAGCGACCGGTTTCTCGACCGGCTTTGTGTCCTCGACAAATCGCGTGGCCATAGTGAAGCTCTTGACATTGTCGTCGGGTAGAGGCCTTACCTTTGCAAACTTGACAAAATCGGCCATCTCAAGAATCTGTTGCATCAGTCCGGCCGACGGACGAGTCTCATCGTGGCGGCTTACCTGCTGCATAATCTGGGTAGAGGTCATCTCCATGGCGTTTATTCCAAAACGTTGCTCCAGATAGGTACGCAGAATCTCGGTAAGACGGGTATAGTATTCTTTCTCATGGCCGTTTTCGCAGAGTTTCTCACTCTTGAGCCTTGTAAGAGCCTGCATGGCCAGTTCGTACGGAGGAACAGGTTTCTTCTGCGGAAGTATGCTTACCACCTTCTTCTTGCGGAAGAATATTATCACCGCCACAAGGAGGACTACAAGGGCGCATATAAGTATCACCCACCAGTAGTCGGCTATAAAGTCGGGCACGAAGTCCCAGAGCTTCCATCCGCCGTCGACAGTATCCGCATAGTCGTGGACTGTGCGGAGGGAGTCGACACTGACCGGAATTACCTTCAGCGGCAAATCATTCGACATTATTGTTTCGTTGCCGCATACATACACGAAAGGCGGTATGGTATACAATCCCGAATCAAAAGCCTGTATAATGAGCTGCTGGCGTATCTCCTCACGTCCGGAACCGATGTCGGATGTGTCGGGACGTCCGGCCTCAACCAGGTCGATAGCCGATGTAAGCGTGTCTCCGACATTAAGGAAGTGGCCCTGCACACCGCGGTCCTGCACAATATCCACATGCAGTGTGGTCTGCTTTCCCATCAGTATGTAGGCCGAGTCGAGGCTGGTCTTCAACTGTACCGGACCGACCGCCGATGCACCCACCGCAGTGAGCGCACAGAACAGAAAGGCCACATGTCGCAGTGTGTACCTTAAAAATGTTACGGTTGAGGGGATAATATGCTTCATCATAATCAGATTCTGAACGTTTACCTTACGCCGCGCTTCTTGAACAGGCCCATGAGCGACTTGACATAATCCTCGTCGGTGGTAATCGACGCATAGTCGACACCACACCGGTTGAAACGATCGGTCATCACCTGCTGGCGCTCGTACCACCATTTGTTGAAAGCCTTCCTCACACGCCCGGAGGAGGTATTGACCCAACGCAGAGCACCGGTCTCAAGGTCCTGCACACGCATCAGCCCTACGTCGGGCAACTGGGCGTCGCGGCGGTCATATACCTGAATCGCCGTTACGTCATGCTTGTTGTTGGCAATGGACAGAGCCCGATAGTAATCTCCCGAGTCGATGAAGTCGGAAATGAGGAAAGTGGTACACCGCTTTTTCAGCGCGTCGGTCATATAGCGCAATGCAAGGGATATATCCGTGCCTGTATGTTCGGGCGTAAAATCAAGCAGTTCGCGTATGAGAAACAGTATATGCCGGCGCCCCTTTTTCGGTGGAATGAACTTCTCGACATGGTCGGAAAAGAAAATCATGCCGATTTTGTCATTGTTCTGAATGGCGGAAAAGGCGAGCGTGGCCGCAATCTCCGCAATCATCAGTCGCTTCTGCTCGCCCATGGCGCCGAAATTACGGCTGCCGGACACATCGACAAGCAGCATCACCGTCATCTCGCGCTCCTCTTCGTAGACCTTGACATATGGCCGGTTGTGGCGCGCGGTCACGTTCCAGTCTATGTCGCGTATGTCATCGCCATACTGGTACTCGCGCACCTCGCTGAAGGTCATGCCGCGGCCCTTGAATGCCGAATGATATTCACCGGCAAATATATTCTGCGACAGACCTTTGGTCTTTATCTCAATCTTACGTATCTTCTTGAGTAGCTCGTTAGCGTCCATAGGTATAAGGGAATCAGCAGGTGGGTGTATGAAATACCGCATCATACGGTCCGGCAACCCCTACAGGAAAGCCGGACGGCACGAATCAAGGCACCTCTACCTTGTCGAGAATTTCAGAGATTACGTCGTCGGCAGTGATATTGTTGGCCTCGGCCTCGTAGGTGAGTCCAAGACGATGGCGCATCACATCGTGGGCTACGGCGCGCACATCCTCGGGCACCACATATCCGCGGCCGCGCAGGAAAGCGTAGCTGCGGGCGGCACGTGCCAGCGATATCGAGGCACGAGGCGAAGCGCCGAAGTCGATTATCGACACGAGGTCGTTAAGGCCATAGTCGGCGGGGAAACGTGTGGCAAACACGATGTCGACGATGTAACGCTCTATCTTCTCGTCGATATATATCTTTTCACATACCTTCTGAACCTCGATAATCTCCTGCGGACGGAGCAGAGGACGCACTTCCTTGCGCTCGTTGGTGATATTCTGGCGTATGATGAGTTTCTCTTCCTCTTTTGTAGGATATCCAATCACTACCTTCAGAAGAAAACGGTCGACCTGTGCCTCGGGCAGAGGGTATGTGCCTTCCTGCTCGATAGGGTTCTGCGTAGCCATTACCAGGAACGGTTCGTCGAGAGGGAATGTATTGTCGCCGATTGTTACCTGACGTTCCTGCATGGCCTCAAGAAGCGCACTCTGCACTTTGGCTGGAGCACGGTTTATCTCGTCGGCAAGCACGAAATTAGCGAAAACCGGGCCTTTCTTTACCTGAAACTGCTCGCTCTTCACGCTGTAGACCATCGTACCTGTAACGTCGGCCGGCAGAAGGTCGGGAGTAAACTGTATGCGGCTGTACTTTGCGTCGATTACCTGCGCGAGAGTCTTTATAGCCAAAGTCTTGGCCAGACCGGGCACACCCTCGAGGAGCACATGCCCGTTGGACAGAAGGGCTATCAGCAAAGAGTCTATAAGATGCTTCTGGCCTACAATAGTCTGATCCATGCCGCGCTGTATCATATTGATAAAGTCGCTTTTGGAAGCCACAAGATCGTTGAGCTCGCGTATGTTTACCGATTCACTCATAATAGGAATGTATTAGGGTATATTTAGTATTCTATGATGCAAATTTATTAATTCTAACAACTCAAGCGTTAATCACGATTGTTAAAATTATATATATATCCTTTAGGTTGTTAAAATTCGCAATTCCTGCTTCTGATTCAGCGACGTCCTTTCGTGCGGCGCTCTATCTCGCCGATTTTAGCTGTGGCGCGGCGCACACTCGCAGGGTCGGAGGCATCGATATTGTATTTCGAGGCTGGAGGAATCACTACAACCGTGCCCGGGCGTATACGGTCGGGATTACCGATTTTATCGGCATTCTCTTCATATATATATACCCAGAAACAGTGGTTGCCGTAATATTTGCGGGCCATTGTGGTAAGGTAGCGATGGCCGCTTACTGTGTCTGTGACCACTTTCGGGGCCGATGTCTGAGCCTTTACACTTGGTGCAACCGCATCGGCGCTCTCCGTTTTTTCAGGAGCTGACACTTCGGGTTCGGCAACGGGTTCTGTAGTCTGAGGCTCGTCGGCAATCTCTGTTATGAAACCGTCTGCCGGGGTTGTCTCCTCAACCATTTCCTCGTCATCGACGGAATCGTCGTATGTGGTGTCGGATGTATTGCTGAGATAGCCCAGAGTGATACTCAGCAGATAGCCGAGGGCCATGCCTACAATGACTCCGACAAGCAACATTAGCCAGGGATTAAGACCGGTGCGGTCGCGATATACGATTATCGGCTCGCGGTTGTCTGACGACGAGTCGTCATCGTCGCTGAAGAACTGTTTTTTCAGACGTTCGGCGCTTTCGCTGTATTTCTTCTCGACGGGTGCTTCCGGCTTATTATCAGCAACCGGCAGCACAACAGTTTCCGCTGCTGCAGGGATTACCACCTGTGCTTCGAGCATTTCGGGAGCGGAGTCAGCTATGATGTCAGCCTCAGCCTCTACTTCAGCCTCAGCAGGCACAGCCGGAATTCCAGCGCCGGAATCGGCACAGGCCGCCTCTTCGATTTCCGGTTTGTCGCCCGGGGCGTGCGCCTCAGCCTTATCCTCGGCCGTTTTATCTTCGTCGGCTGCTACGGCATTGTCTATGCCTGCCTCTGCCTGAGTCGCTTCTACCGCAGCGTGAACGGCTGTGACGTCGGGCGCTGACTTTTCAGTCAGGTCATCCTCCGATACTCCGGCAGCCAGTGCTACCGGTTCAAAAGCTGCAAAGGGCTCATTGACGGCCTCGGCCAGCAACGGGTCAGGTGCCCACACTACCGCCTCCTGCGACGGTTCGCCCGGGGCAAATGTACCTATACCGGCGATAGTCACACGCTCTCCACGGGCAAGCGCCTCAGTGGCCTTGTCAAGCAATGCGCGCAGAAAAAGAGCAGCCTCCTCGTCGGTGCATCCTGTGGCTCCGGCTATTGAAGACGCAATACGGTGGAATGTCATCTTGTCGTTCATGGGCGTTCTGTGATTTTTCTTCGCAACAGAGTGCTGGGATTAAACTGTATGGTTATCGCGGGAGGGAGGAGCAGTTTGCCTCCTCGGTCGAGGTCATCAACTATCTTTTCGTCTTCTTTTTGCGTAGTAAAAGTGCCGAAACCGGGCAGCAAAACAGTATCACCGTCGACAAGCGCATCGCGCAGTGCCGAGGCAAGCCCTTCGACAAGAGCCTCTACATCGCGCTCGGGGCGATGCAGTTCGGCCGACAGTTCGGCCACAAGTATATTGTTATCCATCGGGAAATAATTTCTGCAATAATATTACCAGATAATCACACGCTCTGACGGAGCGAGCCACATGGCATCGCCCTCCTTAACGGAGAATGCGTCGAAGAATTGCTCGAGATTGCGCAGAGTGCCGTTGACGCGCCAGCGACCGAGAGAATGGGGGTCGGTCTTTGTGCGGTTGAGAATCTCCTCGTCGCGTATATTTCCGGCCCACACATTGGCATAGGCAAGGTAGAAGCGCTGATCGGGTGTAAAGCCGTCGATTGTCTTGTCGGACTCCGGCTCGGCTTCAAGACTCATATGATAGGCCGTATACGCAACGCGCAGACCTCCCTGGTCGGCGATATTCTCGCCGAGAGTCAGACGTCCGTTGGCATGGGTGTCGCCAAGCACTATTATACGGTCGAACTGAGCTGCAAGCCGGTCGGTGAGTCCGGTAAATTTTTCTTTGTCGGCAGGCGTCCACCAGTTTGCGAAATTGCCGTCCTTGTCAAACAGACTCCCCTGGTCGTCGAAACCGTGGGTCATCTCATGCCCGATTACCACACCGATGGCGCCATAATTCTCGGCCGGGTCGGCATCGGGATTGAAGTAAGGCGGCTGAAGTATGCCTGCGGGGAAACATATCTCGTTGGTTGTGGGGTTGTAATATGCGTTGACAGTCTGCGGAGTCATGTACCAGCGGTCGCGGTCGACCGGTTTCCCCCACTGGGCCAGATTGTATTTCTGCTCATTGACAATGGCACGCTTGATATTGTCCCAGTAGCTCTGGCGCGGGTCTATGACAAGAGCCGAATAGTCGCGCCATTTGTCAGGATATCCGACCTTTACGGTAAATGCGTCGAGTTTCTCCAGGGCACGAGCTTTTGTAGTGTCGCTCATCCATGTGAGTCCCTTTATATGCATGCCGAGTGCCTTGCGGAGGTTGCCTACAAGCTCAAGCATTTTTGTCTTCGAGCGCTCGGGGAAGTATTTTTCAACATACAGCTCGCCTACAGCCTCGCCAAGAAGAGCGTTGGGCACGGCGAGAGCGCGTTTCCAGCGCGGCATGGGTTCTTCCACACCTGTAATGGCACGTGTAAGACCGAATTTGGCGGCTACGAAATCGTCGCTGAGATAGTCGGCTGCGCCATCAAGATACATTGCTGTAAGATAGTCGTGTAGTGCCTGTTCAGAGGCATTGGCAAGAATCGAATCGACAGCGGCGAGCACCTTTGGCTGCCCTACGATAAGAGTGTCAATGTCAGTAATGCCCTGGCGGTCAAAATAACGGCGGAGGTCGACGGCAGGATATTCAGCCGCAAGCTCCGACATGGCCATGGGGTTGTAGCTTGCGGCAGGGTCGCGGAGTTCCTCGCGGCTCATGGCGGCATGTGCCAGCTGAGTCTCGATTGCTATTGTATTGTCGGCGAGGCGAGCCTGTCCGTCGGCGGAGTAGCCTACCAGCTCGGCAAGCCGGCGCAGATATCCGGCATATGCCTCACGCACATTGCGTGCGCGATCGGTGTCCTCGATATAATAGTCGCGGTCGCCCATGCCGAGTGTGCCCTGCGTAAGATACATGGCATTGTTGTCGGAACTCATCATGTCGGCTTCCACACCGGTCTCGAAGAATCCGCTCATGCCCGGTGCGGTGGCAAGCATGTCGATTATGTCGGCACGACCGGCCTGGTTTATAGCCACCACATCGCCCATCACCGGCTGCGCACCCTGTATGTTGAGGCGCAGAGAGTCAAGGCCCATGGAATACAGGTCGCCGATTTTCTGCGCCACCGAGCCTGGGACGGCATTGCGGCTGTCGAGGCCGGAGATGAGTTCGCGCACCTGTATACGGTTATTGTCGCGCAACTGGTCGAATGTGCCGAAGCGCGCGAACTCCGGTTTAAGCGGGTTGAGTTTCATCCATCCTCCGCAGGCATAGTCGTAGAAGTCGGTCTGCGGAGCCACGCTTTCGTCGAGATTGGCACGGTCGACTCCGCGCGGTGCGGTTATGGCATTGGCGGTCATAATGGTAGTGGCGGTAGCAAGTGTGAGAGTGAGCCTGACGGCCCGGTGGGTTAATGATGACATGAGTGAATGGTCGAGGAGTGAGTATATTTAACGTAAGGGATTGATAAATAGTTCTACCGGAGTTCAGTCAATGCCGAGGCTCTGCTTGAGTTCGTCGAGTTCGATACCCGCGAGTTCCCACAGGCTCATGGCATTGTCAAGCTGCTTGCCAAGGGCCGCATGACGCTCGAATATGTCGGCATCGACCTCGCCGGCAGCAATACGTGCCTCGACTTCGGCAATCCGTGCCTCGATATCGGCGATTGATGCCTCGGCCTCGGCCACTTTCTTCTCGGCGCGTTTCACCATACGCTGGCGTTCACGTTGCTCGGTATAGTTTACACGCCCCTGGCGCTGTGCAGGAGCATCCTGTTGAGTCGCCGGTTTCTGAGGTGCCGTGGTATTTCTTGTGTCTTGAGCCGGTTTGTCGGAAGTCGAGGGCTTGTTGCGCTCAAGCTCGGCAAGCGAATCGAGCTTCTTCTTTTCAAGGAACTCGTATATGCCGCCAAGGCACTCTCTCACCTTTCCGCCTCCGAATTCGTATACCTTCTCGACCAGTCCGTCGAGGAACTCTCGGTCGTGGCTCACGACAATTACCGTGCCGTCGAAATCCTTGATAGCCTGCTTGAGGATATCTTTTGTGGCCATATCGAGATGATTGGTCGGCTCGTCGAGAATCAACAGGTTGACAGGCTCCAGCAACAGGCGTATCATGGCCAGTCGGGTCTTTTCACCGCCGGAAAGCACCTTTACCTTCTTGTCGGACGCCTCGCCTCCGAACATAAACGCGCCAAGAATATCGCGTATCTTTGTGCGGATGTCGCCTACAGCCACACGGTCGATTGTGTCAAACACCGTGATTTCCCCGTCAAGCAGCTGAGCCTGGTTCTGGGCGAAATAACCGATTTTTACGTTGTGGCCGAGCTTGAGGTGTCCGGTAAACGGGATTTCACCCATTATACACTTTACAAGAGTCGATTTCCCCTCGCCATTCTTTCCGACAAAAGCCACCTTCTCGCCACGCTTTATGGTAAACGTTGCGCCGTCAAACACCTGATGGTCGCCATATGCCTTCCCTACCCCGTCGGCTATTACCGGATAGTCGCCCGAGCGTGGGGCCGGAGGGAATCGCAGGTTAAGACGCGAGGTGTCGACCTCGTCGACCTCTATACGCTCGATTTTGGCGAGCTGCTTCATGCGGCTCTGCACCTGCACGGCCTTTGTGGCCTTGTAGCGGAAGCGTTCGATGAATTCCTCGGTGTCCTGTATCTGTTTCTGCTGATTCTCATAGGCACGGCGCTGCTGCTCGATGCGCTCCTGATGGAGCACCACATATTTCGAGTAGTTGACAGCGTAGTCATATATCTTGCCAAGTGAAATCTCGATTGTGCGGTTGGTGACATTGTCTATGAACGCACGGTCGTGGCTTACAAGCACCACAGCGCCGGCCTTGGTGACAAGAAAATTCTCAAGCCACTGTATCGACTCGATGTCAAGATGGTTGGTAGGCTCGTCGAGCAACAGCACGTCGGGGCGCTGCAATAGAATCTTGGCAAGCTCGATACGCATACGCCATCCGCCTGAAAACTCTGAAGTAGGACGGTTGAAGTCGCTGCGCACAAATCCGAGGCCTATGAGTGTCTTCTCCATCTCAGCCTCTCCGCCGTCGCCCTCTTCCATTGATATCTGCTCGGAGAGTGTGGTCATGCGGTCGATGAGACGTGCATACGCATCGCTCTCGTAGTCGGTACGTTCGGCAAGCTCCGCGCTCAGACGGTCGTATTGCTCGTGAAGCTGCTGTATATGGCCGAAGGCTTTGCGCACTTCGTCGATTACCGTGTTGGTATCGGTCAGCGTCATATGCTGCGGGAGATAACCTATTGTCACATCCTGCGGTACGGCCACAGAGCCGGAGGTGGGCTTCTGCACACCGGCGATAATCTTGAGCATGGTCGACTTTCCGGCCCCGTTCTTTCCGACGAGGGCTATGCGATCGCGCTTGTTGATTACATAGTTTATGCCGTCGAAAAGACTTTTCGCGCTGAATTCAACCGATAGATTCTGTATCGAAATCATCTGTTATCTATAGAAAAACACTACAAAGGTACTCAATCCCGCAGACATTTCATAACTTTGTATCCGAACCCCTGAATAACATCGAAACATCATTATCATATGAAGATTATTAAAACAATTGCCATCAGTACATTCATCGCAGCGACATCGCTTCTGTGCGATGCCCGTGAGTTTCAGGACTGGTCAAACTTCCGCCGCTACCACGACAGCAACACCGAAGTAAAGGCACTTCCTGCGGCCGAACGGCAGGTTGTATTCCTGGGCAACTCGATTACAGACAACTGGGCCCGTTTCCGACCCGACTTTTTCAAACAGAACGGCTATATCGGACGCGGAATCTCGGGACAGACCACCTATCAGTTCCTGTCGCGTTTCCGTGAAGATGTAATCAATCTGGGTCCGCGCATCGTGGTCATCAATGCAGCCACCAACGATGTGGCTGAAAACACCCATCCATATGTCGAGGATATGACTGTCGACAATATATCGTCGCTCATCGAACTCGCTCAGGCCAACGGCATAACTCCGGTACTCACCACCACTCTTCCGGCGGCATCGTTCGGATGGCGCAAGGAGATTACCGGAAGTTCCGACAAAATCGCATCTCTGAACAAGCGTCTTGAAGCGCTCGCAAAGAAGAAAGGCATCCTGTTTGTCGACTATTATTCGCGTCTTGTCAGTCCGGGCGACGAGACCCGGGCACTGAATCCGGCCTATACCAACGACGGCGTGCATCCCACCGAAGCCGGATATGCAGTGATGGAATCAATAATCCACCCTATGCTACAGAACTTGCTCGCGAAATAAGTCACCATCCACGTGACTCATAATAGGGGAATTGCTGCACGCATGCGCTGGCTGTAAATGAGTTATCCTTTCAGTAGCAAAAAATCGCAGTCAAAAATTTGCGACGTAAAAAAAATGTAGTACCTTTGCGCCCGGGTAAGTCCTACACGACCAGCTCCCCGGGAACTCCGCCAGGCCTTGACCGGAGCAACGGTACCGGGTTGTAGCGGTGCGATGTAGTCAGCTTACCCTTTTTTCATGCAGTTACATCAGCCGGCGCCGGCAAGCGCCACAGCATAATAGAAACTATCGGGTCCGCAGAGCCTCTGAACACATTTCCGGAGCGCATTGCGGACCCGATTTTTCTATCACCTATCGTACAAATCGGGCACTGACAATCAAAACCTATACTTCAACATCAGATGAAACCCCAGTTGCTTGCTCTCTATAATGGGATTGACTGTCATTGATTGGCCGTTACTCACAGTCATTCCATCGTAATGGGTATTCCTGATGTACATGTCGAATCCTCCGGTAAGGAACAGACTTCGCCATAGTCTATAGCTGAGCGAAGCCTCAAAATGATTGAATATGGAGTTCGACGCGTCGCCCTGTATATTGACAGGTTTACCTTCAGTGGTTGTTGACCAATCAAACTCCGGGGCATAACCATTCCATGTATAAATCCGGTAAAACTGGTTTGCAAGCATCAATGAAAATCTGTCATCCCAAAGACTAAAGTTCACGCCAGCCTTCATCGCGAATCCGGAACCCCAGTTGTAATTGCGGTGGTAGTCTCGATAAAAATCTGTAAGAATTCCAGCCAAAGCTATGCCGTTGAAATGCACAAAGCCGTCAATCCTCATCATAGGCAACGGTACATACCTGAGCATAACGCCGCCACCTACCGAGGCCGGAGCACCTAACTTATATGGCACAGCGCACGGAAACAGTCTGGATGGATTTCTCTCGGCATGGATTGTATCGGAGTCGAAGAAATCAAAATGCTGGTAAAGTCCGATATTGAGATTTAAATCAGGCCTGTCGATTATCTGTTTCGACAGTAGGCGTCCAACTATCTCTACCCGGCTCAGTAGCGGTTGCGACCTGATGCCCTGCATCTCAAGCATGAATGTAAAATAATCATATGGCGCTCGTGAATTATCCGCATACCTGTCTCCATACTCAATATCTATCTCTGCCGCCACACCTGCCTTTGTCCCTTCGTCATTATCCCACAGAGTAATTAGCCGTCCTCCCATAGACAATTCTACCCTTATTGGCGGAATACCGAAATTGCGGCCCGAAGAGGCCCTGCGACGCCATGAATCACCTGTGATAATTCGCGTGAGCCCCCTCATGGGATTGACAACAAAAGCAGCCAACTCTCTGCCAAACCTTTCAGCTCCGGAAGTCCTGTCATCAATAATAAGGTCGGAAGCTCTGTAAAGCACCTCGCCTATTGCAGCTCCGCCTATTGGAGTAGCAATAATATCGTTAGTGGAAGGGTATTCCCGCTCCATGCACATTTCCCACATGGCGCTTCCTCCGATGGCAAAAAGTTCAGACTGCCAGAAGTTGTAGCCATTTGAACGCCCGGCATTGAAGAATATAGATCCATTGTAGGGATGGTCAAACATGTTGGTATGCAAATGGTCGTCATCCCATTCGAAACCATGACGAAAATTCTCTTTGACAGTATTCCATGATATATAGGCATAGTGTCCTTTCAATACATAGCGGTCAAATGCCCACAGTCCTATGTTGAAACCGAAAGTCTCACCTGCCGCACGCCAGAAATGTTTCTTGCCGTATCTCGCTACATCCACACTGTCAGGAAGAATCACCGACGCGACAACACCTGAATCATCCTTATTACGGATTGCTCCATATGTCGTAGCAAAGAAAATATCCTCCTCATCTGCAACAGTGTGGCTTATCTGAGAGTAAGCCGCCGACATTGCTCCGTATAACGACATGAATACTAAAAACAAAAGCCTTTTCATACATTTTATATAACATTGACAAGGTTGAAGATGTTCCAGAATACGGGCAGTCAATACCACTCAAGCGCACAGCACCATTACGTACGACTCAGGCATATCAGAGTTTGATTCCGGCGCACGAAACCAAACCCATGATATGCCTGAAAAATATTGTTAATTATGAGAATCGAATGGCATTACAAGAGAGCCGTGTATATAGTCTTGGTATCCCTGGCCGTGAGGGGGACGTAGTTGCCTATGGATTCACCCTTATGCATGTGCAGCGCCTCGACAAGTGCCGGGATATCCGGGTCGGTGACACCGAGTCCGGCGAAGTCGGAAGGCATGCCGATATTGAGGAAGAAAGAGCGCAGACGCGCTATGCCTTCCAAGGCAATATCGACAGGAACTGACCCGGGGGCGGGGACAACATCCATCACGCGCTCGGCAAACTGTGCCACCTTGCCGGGATTTTTTGCAGCCACATACTCCATCCATGCGGGAATCACAGCCGCGAGTCCGGCTCCATGTGCTACATCCGGATATACAGCACTGATTTCATGCTCGATAAAATGACTCGACCAGTCCTCGCGCCGTCCGGTGCCGCAGATGCCGTTGTGGGCGAGTGTTGCCGCCCACATTATGTTGGCACGAGCCTGATAGTCGTCGGGCGACTCCATCACACGGCGCCCTTCGCAGACAATCGCTTTCAGCAGCCCCTCGGCCACGCGGTCGGTAACTTCACAATCGGGAGTATTGGAGAAATAGCGCTCGAATATGTGGGCCATCATGTCGACAATACCACAGGCGGTCTGCCAGGCCGGAAGTGTGAGAGTCAGCTCCGGATTCATTATCGCGAACTTAGGACGTAGCACCGACTCAGTGCGAAGACTCAGCTTCACTGGGCCGGAAACGACCTCTCCGTCCTCATTCCTTACCTCACGAAGGGTAATTACCGAATTTCCCGAGCCTTCACTGCCGGCAGCCGGTATGGTAAGCACCACTCCGACCGGCAAAGCACGCTCAGGCGTAGCCTTTCCACAATAGAAATCCCAGAAATCGCCGTCGTACAGTGCACCGAGGGCAATCGCCTTGGCTGTGTCGATTACCGAGCCGCCGCCGACAGCAATGATGATATCTATATCGTGCATGCGCACAAGCTCGATACCTTCGCGCACACGGTCATCGGCCGGATTAGGCTGGATGCCCTCAAGGTTGAAAGTGTCGAAACCGGCGGCATGAAGCGAACGCACGGCACGCCCGACAGCACCACTTCTTACGGCAGAGCCTCCGCCATATACCACAAGCGCGCGCGTGCCGCCAAACTCTTTGGCAAGCTCGCCGATTCTCTTTTCAGTATAGCGCCCGAACACAAACTTTGTCGGAGCATAATATACAAAATTATCCATGATAACAAGTTGTAGGGTTAAGCAAGCTAAGGGCATGTCTAAAAACATGCTCTAAAGTAATCAATGTCGTAATGACTCCACAAGGGGAGAAAAGAGGTTAGGGCCGTCAGGAACTTTATGCCCATCCGGCCCTAATCTATTTATATCATATATAAAATCAACGGCGTTTGCCGGCTCCGCCCTGACGCTTCTGCTGCTCGCGAAGCATGGCTTGCTGCTGGCGCTGCGCCTCTTCAAGACGTGCCATGAATCCGCTCTTCTTACGGGGCTTCTTGGCAGCCTCGGCCATCTTGGCGCGCATCTTGTCCTCGTTTACCACGTGGCGGAAGATATACATCTGCACGATGGTGATAAGGAGCGAAAGGAAGTAATAGTATGACAGACCTGCAGCGTAATTGTTGAAGAACACCAGGAACATCAAAGGCATCAGATACATCATCCACTTCATGCCCGGCATAGCCGACGATGAGGGCTGATTGGCCATAGTGAACTTGGTATAGATGATATTGGTGACTGTCATGAGCAGACAGAAGAGCGACAGATGATTGCCGAAGTACTCCGTAACCAGAGGTATGTTGCCCGACCATGTAAGGATGGCATCAGGAGCCGAAAGGTCTTTCGCCCAGAGGAACGACTGTCCGCGCAGTTCGATACATGAGGGGAAGAAGGCAAACATCGCTATAAGCACAGGGAACTGAAGAAGCATCGGCAGACATCCGGCCATAGGGTTGGCGCCGGCCTTGGAGTAAAGTTCCATGGTCTTCTGCTGGCGGGTCATGGCGTTTTCCTGTCCCGGATACTTCTCGTTGATAGCCTGAATCTCAGGATTCAGCAGGCGCATCTTGGCCTGGGACATGTAGCTCTTATAAGTAAAGGGAAAGAGTATGAGCTTGATGAATATAGTGAGAATGAGGATTATAATTCCATAATTACTAAATACCGAACCGAGGATATTGAATACAGGAATTACAATCAATGTATTAATCCACCTCACGATAGGCCATCCCAGCGGAACCAGTTCCGTAAGGTCAAGATCATCGTCGGGATAAAGTTCCTTGTCGACAGCGCTCAGCATCGGATAGAGGTTGGGGCCGATAAGAATATCGAACGAAGCCGGACGCTCTGTGCCGGGGTTGTAGTCGAGGGTGGATATTGCCTCCATCTCCTTGAGATAGTCGGCATCATCGTTTACAGAAAGTACCGTAGACTGCAGAGCCGCGTTGTTGAACGAATTGCGTGCGATGAAAGCCATGGAGAAGAACTGGTTTTTAAACGCCAGCCATTTGACAGGCTCGTTGATCTCCTTGGAGTCAGACGATGTCTCCTTGAGATTGTCGACACCGCCTCCGGCATATTTGTAGAAAATAGCTGAATTACGCTCCTCAAACATGCGGCCCTCCTCCTGGCGTATCATGCGCTGTCGCCAGACGAAGTCCATTGTCACGACATTCGACGGGATAATGCTTTGCATCCCCTTCTGCTCAACGTCGAGACGCACTACATAGCTGTCGGGGAGCAGCGTATAACGCAGACCGAACTCGGTACCCTTGCCGAGATCGAGGCTCATGAGCACCGAGGAGTCGGTGACTTCGGTAGGACGGAAATAGAAATCACGTGTATCAAACTCGCGGTCGGCCGAACTGAGGATAAACGAATAGGCGTCGTCGTTACCGGAGATTACTTTCACATTTCCACCACGGAAACTGTCGTACTTCGAGAGTTCGGCGGTGGCAATCATGGCACCCTTGGTAGAGATGTCAAGTGAAATAAGGTCGTTGGCGAGGCGCACAGTATCGTTTTTGCCCTGCAGATATCGTGCAAATCCCTGATATTGGGTAAGGTCGCGAAGCAGTGTCTTCACCCGCGCCACAGCGTCGGAGTAGGCCCTTGAGCTGATGCCCGACGAGGTGAGCGCCATAGCCGGATTGGCAAGCATGCCGACCGGCACATCAACGGAGTCGACACGTACATGTCCGGTAACTTCCGTGCCATTTCCTGTAAGCACTATTCCGTCGCGGTCGATACGGCCGGTGCCGGTACTGTCCTGTACGCCATAACGGGCCACAGCATCGGCAAGCATCACAAGCTGTCCGCGCGTAAGCGAGTCGGAAGGCGACGCAAGCAGATTGTCGGCGGCAGCCTGAGCCTGCTCTTGAGTGACCTCCATGTCGGGGGCCGGGCCAGGCTGTGGTTCCGGCTGATTCAGCCACATAAATCCTAATAGCACGGCACCCATCAGGAGCATGCCGTACATAGTGTTCTTATCCATTCAGTATTCTTTATTCTGTTTTTTCTTTTGATTTTTCTGATTTATACTCTATAGATGCCTTGACAAAATCGAGGAAGATAGGATTGGGAGCAAGCACCGTCGACGAGTATTCGGGATGGTACTGTGTGCCGATATACCAGCGATGGTCGGGTAGCTCCACAACCTCGACAAGACGTGTGGCGGGATTTTCTCCGACGCATTTCATACCGGCATCCTCAAAGCGGCGGCGATAGTCGCTGTTGAATTCAAAGCGGTGGCGATGGCGTTCGCTTACCATCTCGCTTCCATAGGCGGCGGCGACACGGCTGCCGGGCACAAGACGGCAATCATAAGCACCGAGACGCATCGTTCCCCCCTTGTCGGTGACCGACTTCTGCTCATCCATAAGGTCAATCACATTGTGGGGTGTGTGCACATCCATCTCGGTAGAGTTTGCGTCGGCGAGTCCGAGTACATTGCGTGCAAACTCGATTACCATACACTGCATGCCGAGGCATATGCCGAAAGTAGGCACATCGTGCTCACGAAGCCACTTCAAGGCCACAAACTTGCCTTCTATACCGCGCTGTCCGAATCCGGGAGCCACAACGACACCGTCCAGACCTGAAAGTTTCTCGGCCACATTGTCGTCGGTCAGTTTCTCCGAGTGGATGTATACGAGGTTGAGCCGTCTGTCGCCGTATGTAGCAGCCTGCAACAGAGCCTCGTTGATTGACTTGTAGGCGTCCTGCAGTTCCACATACTTTCCGACAAGACCTATAGTGACGGTCTCTGTGGCGTTATCCAGTTTGTGGAGAAAGTGCATCCAGGCTTTCATGTCGAGCTCACCATCTACCAGCACATCCATCTTGCGCATCACAATCTCGTCGAGATGCTGCTCGTGCATCTTTACCGGGACTTCATATATGGTGGGCACATCGACCGACTGGATTACCGCATCGACCGAAACGTTGCAGAACTGGGCGATTTTGCGGCGCATGTCGGCCGGAATCTCGCGCTCGGTGCGGAGCACAAGTATGTCGGGACGTATGCCTACTTCCTGCAGTTGCTTCACGGAATGCTGTGTGGGCTTCGTCTTGAGTTCCTTTGCCGCACGGATATACGGCACATAAGTGAGATGTATACAGAGAGCATCGTTGCCAAGTTCCCACTGAAGCTGGCGCATAGCCTCTATAAATGGGAGAGACTCGATATCTCCTACCGTACCGCCGATTTCGGTAATGACAAAATCATATTTGCCGGTGTTGCCGAGGAGCTTCACATTGCGTTTTATCTCGTCGGTGATATGTGGCACTATCTGGACTGTCTTTCCAAGGTAGTCGCCGTGGCGTTCCTTGTCGATTACATTCTGATAGATACGTCCGGTAGTGATATTGTTGGCACGCGTGGTACGCATGTTGGTGAAGCGCTCGTAATGTCCAAGATCGAGGTCGGCCTCATGGCCGTCAACAGTGACGTAACACTCTCCATGCTCGTAAGGATTGAGTGTGCCGGGGTCAATATTGATATAGGGGTCAAACTTCTGGATGGTGACACTGAATCCACGTGCCTCAAGCAGGCAGGCGAGAGATGATGAGATAATTCCTTTACCCAGGGAGGAGACCACGCCTCCGGTCACAAAAATATACTTCGTTTCCACGCTAAAATGTATTTTACAGCATCTGCACCATAGATTCACTTACTATAGCCACATATGCCGACGTTTATAATCAAAACGTCGGCAAAGGTAATTATTTTCAATTACAAATCATCTGTGGCCGGCATCGAATTTTTTAGAGGGTAAGATGTGTGCCTCCCGACATATCGGCTAAAGCCGCGGCCGAAGTTATCACCACCTCCCCTACTCCTCCGCACAATGCATCGAAAGAATTTGACAACTTGGGAATCATACCTCCCGACACCGTGCCGTCGGCCTTCAGCGACTCGAACATGGCAGGATTTATGGCAGGGATTACCGAATCATCATCAGCCTCGTCGCGCAGTACTCCGGGCTTCTCAAAGCAGAATACAAGCCGCACATCGAAATATGGGGTAAGACCGGTGGCGACAGACTGTGCCATGGTGTCGGCATTTGTGTTGAGCAGATGCCCTATACCATCGTGGGTAAGGGGTGCGACTACCGGCACTACGCCAGCGCGGACAAGTGTGGCAAGAGCCTCGCCGTTGACACGCTCAACATCGCCTACCCATCCGTAGTCGATTCCGGCCTCAGTGACGGGTCGACGGCGCGAACGGATTATGTCCATGTCGGCGCCCGTCATGCCGAGAGCATCGACTCCGAGGGCCTGCAGACCGGCTACCACCGATTTGTTGACCAGACCTCCGTATACCATTGTCACCACGCGAAGCATGGCCTCGTCTGTGACGCGGCGTCCTTCAATCATAGTGGTGGCGATGCCCAGGTCGGCTGCAACTTTTGTGGCGGAGCGACCTCCACCGTGCACGAGAAGTTTGAATCCGTCTATGGCTGCGAAATCGCGCAAGAGACGGTCGAGACTGCCTTGCTCCTCGACAATCTTGCCTCCGACCTTCACTACCGTTATCTTGTCCTTACACATAATCTTATCCGGTGTATATCAATGAATCTCACTCTCCGTCCTGCTCCTGGGCAAACTGCATGAGGTATGCTTTGATAAACGGGTCAAGATCACCGTCCATCACTGCATTGACATCAGAGGTCTGCCAGCCGGTACGATGGTCCTTGACACGACGGTCGTCGAACACATACGAGCGAATCTGTGAGCCCCATTCGATTTTCATCTTTCCATCCTCAATCTTGCGCTGTTCGGCCAGACGGTGCTGCAGCTCTTTGTCGTAAAGAATCGAACGCAGCTGGCGCATGGCGTTCTCTTTGTTCTTGGGCTGGTCGCGTGTCTCGGTGTTCTCAATGAGAATCTCTTCCTTCTCGCCGGTATATGGGTCGGTAAACTGATAACGCAGACGCACTCCCGACTCTACCTTGTTGACGTTCTGGCCTCCGGCACCTCCGCTTCGGAAGGTGTCCCAGCTGAGCAACGCCGGATCGACGTGCACCTCGATTGTATCGTCGACAAGCGGAGTAACGAATACCGACGCAAACGATGTCATACGCTTGCCCTGGGCATTGTAGGGCGAAACCCGCACAAGACGGTGCACGCCGTTCTCGCTCTTGAGATAGCCGTAGGCCATCGGGCCGTCGACCTCGATTGTAACCGATTTTATGCCGGCTTCGTCACCTTCAAGTATATTGGCGATTGCGGTCTTGTAGCCTCTGTCCTCGCAATAGCGCAGATACATGCGCATAAGCATTGACGCCCAGTCCTGGCTCTCGGTACCTCCGGCGCCGGAATTGATTTTCAATACGGCTCCAAGCGAGTCTTCTTCGCGGCGGAGCATATTGCGTAGCTCCATATCCTCGATTTTGGCAATGAGGTCGGTGTACATTCGATCAAGTTCTTCCTCCTCGACCAGCCCCTCTTTAAGGAAGTCCCAGGCAAGCTGAAGCTCGCCGACAGCCTTGTCGACTTCATCATATGAGTCAATCCACTGGTGCAGTTGCTTCACTTTCTTCATCTGTGCCTGAGCCTCTTTCTGATGTTCCCAGAAGTCGGGCACATGAGTGCGCAGCTCTTCTTCCTCCACTTCGATACGTTTGGAGTCTATATCAAGATAATGTCGAAGCGCATCTTTGCGCTCTATAGCCTGCTTTAGCTGGTCGTAGGTTATCATATTGCGGGAATTGGAGTCGTTGTTTTTGGGGTGAAGTAAAATGTCGGGGCGCCGACTCTATTGTGCGTACATGGCCTCAATCAAGTCGGCATATTTGGTATTAATCACCGGGCGCTTTATCTTAAGCGTGTTGGTAAGCTCGCCGCCTTCCATTGTGAATTCCTTGGGAAGGAGGGTGAAGCGCTTTATCTTCTCGTAGTTGGCAAAGCCTTTTTCCAGCTTCTCGATGCGCTCCTGAATCATACGGTTGATTTCGGAGTTGGCCACGAGATCGGCCATGGATTTATAGCTTATCTTCTTCTTTTCCGCATACTCACGCAGGGCGTCAAGAGCCGGCACGATAATGGCTGTCACATATTTGCGGCGGTCGCCGATTACGGCCACCTGCTCGATATACTTGTCCTCGCCGAGGCGGCTTTCAATAGCCTGCGGAGCGATGTATTTTCCGTTGGATGTCTTGAAGAGATCCTTGATACGGTCGGTAAGTATGAGCGCTCCCGTATTGTCAATACGTCCGGCGTCGCCTGTGCGGAACCATCCGTCGGGGGTGAACGCCTCGGCTGTGGCTTCAGGCTTATTGTAGTATCCGGTCATTATAGTAGGCCCGTTGACGAGAATCTCGTTGTTCTCGCCGATTTTTACCTGCACGCGCGGTATGACGGTACCTACGGTACCTACTTCATAGCCTACGGCAGGATAACAGGTGACGGTAGCGGTGGTCTCGGAGAGTCCGTAGCCGACCATTATGTTGATTCCGCAGGAATGGAGGAACTCGCATATGGTATCGCTCAACGGGGCGCCGGCGGTGGGGAAAATGTTGCCGTTATTGATGCCTATCACTTTACGGAGCGGAGTGAACACGCGAGCATCGAAGAAGCGATACTCCATTTCGAGCAATGCCGGAACCTTACGGCCAATACGCTTATAGTCGAGATTGCGACGGCGTCCCACGGCAAGGGCGCGGCGCACCATCACCTTCTGGAAAGCGTTCATACGGTGTATCTTGGCCTGTACGGCGGCGTACACTTTCTCCCAGAAGCGAGGCACTGAACACATGCATGTCGGCGTGGTCTCGCGGATTGAGTTCTGTATGTCGCGTGGGTCGAGATTCACGTATACCTTCATGCCTACGTAGAGACACACGTAGGTCCATCCTTTCTCGAATATGTGGCTAAGCGGCAGAAAGCAAATCGATGTATCTGCATCGGAAATCGATGTCAGGCGCTCGACATGCATAGGCAATGTGGCCGAGAAACAGCTGTGGGGAAGCATGGCTCCTTTGGGCTCTCCGGTAGTGCCTGAGGTGTATATCAGGGTGGCGATATCCTCCGGAATGGCTTCATCGATGCGACGTTGTACCTCCCGGCGGCTTTCTTCCGGGGCCTCTTCTCCGAGTTTAAGGAATTCAGAGAAGGTAAGGGTATCATTATCGTCGGGCTGGCGTTCCGACATGTCAAAAGCGATTATACGCTTGAGCGACGGGCATCGGCCGAGGGCTTTTCGAGCTATTTCGTAATGTTCCTGAGTGCCTGTGAAAAGTATCTTTATCCCGGCATCATTAATTATATATTCCACCTGTTCCTGGCTGCTTGTGGAGTATATCGACACCGAAGCCGCCCGGTTGGCATAGGCGGCAAAGTCGGCAACAAGAACCCCGGGACGGTTGGCAGAGAATACACCTATATTGTCGGCAGGCACCGCTCCAAGCCGTTCGAGGGCCATGGCAGCCTTGTCGACCATTTCGGCGAAACTGCGCCAGGAAATATCCACCCATGGATGAGTGGCTGCATCCTTAAAGCTCAGGGCCGCACGATCGCCATATTTTAACGCCTGCCTGTGAATGAGGCCGGTGAGTATGTTAGACATACCTATATATCTGGTTAATTATTATCTTGATTCGGAGGCATGGACGCAGATGCCCGTACGGCATGCATGACGATACGCCACCACATTCTGCAAATTTAACAAGAATGAAGTGATGAGGAGGAATTGAGTGGCTGCATTCTTCAATGATATTAACATTCATTTGTATTATGATAATATCAGACAATGCAAATTAACTCATTTTCACAAACTATAATATATGCATGGCATCTATCAGGCGATGGCATATCAGCGGGATTATCGGACCAATCGACTACGCTCTGCGTATGCAGAATGCCTTATATGGCAATACAAAGACTACGGTATGTCAAAATGATTGTGACATACCGTAGTCTTATTTGTTTCTATTTTCGCGTCAGGCAAGCAGCTTATGCGTCCTTAACCTTGGCAACAACAGCCTTGAAAGCGGCGGGGTTGTTGAGGGCGAGGTCGGCGAGCACCTTGCGGTTGATAGCGATGCCTGATTTGTGGATGAGGCCCATGAGCTTGGAGTAAGAAAGATTCTCCTCGCGTGCGGCGGCGTTGATACGCTGAATCCAAAGAGCGCGGAAGTTGCGCTTCTTGTCCTTGCGGTCGCGGTAAGCGTATGTAAGACCCTTTTCCCAGGTATTCTTGGCTACGGTCCATACGTTCTTGCGGCAGCCGAAATAACCGCGGGTGAGTTTCAGGATTTTCTTACGACGTGCTCTTGAAGCAACATGGTTTACTGATCTTGGCATTGTTTTGAATGATTTTGAATGTCAGCGGCTAAAGCTCTTTGGGCTGAACATTCGGTTAATGAAATTTTGTTGTTGAAGCCCTCGGGGCTTCGGAATCACGAATTTACCTGCAAGAGCAGGAGAAAACGGGATGTCTCCCACACAGATGACACTGATTAGAGAGCGAGGAGGTTGCGAACTTCCTTCTGGTCTACAGTAGCCACGAGGCCGCTGTGGGTAAGGTTGCGCTTCTGCTTCTTGGTCTTTTTGGTGAGAATGTGGCTCTTGAAAGCGTGTTTTCTCTTGATCTTTCCTGATCCGGTAAGGGCGAACCTCTTTTTGGCACCGGAATTAGTCTTAATCTTAGGCATTTTGTTCGTTAATTAAAAGTATTTGTAGATGTGGCGCACAGGCGCCTTGATTTACACTGTTGTCGACAGAGCGGCCAGAGCCTTACTTTGCCGGTTTTTTGGGAGAAAGCATGATGGTCATGCGCTTGCCTTCAAGCACCGGCATCTGCTCAAGTTTGCCGAGCTCTTCAAGGTCGTTGGCAAAGCGAAGAAGAAGCACCTCGCCCTGCTCCTTGAAAAGGATAGAACGTCCGCGGAAGAACACGTAGGCCTTTACCTTGGCGCCCTCTTTGAGGAAGCCCTGAGCATGCTTGAGCTTGAAGTTGTAGTCGTGATCGTCGGTCTGAGGTCCGAAACGTATCTCCTTCACAACTACCTTGGTCGACTTGGCCTTCTGCTCCTTGAGTCGCTTTTTCTGCTGGTAAAGGAACTTCTGGTAGTCGAGAATCTTGCATACAGGAGGCACAGCCTTGGGAGAAATCTCCACGAGGTCAAGCTCCTGCTCTTGAGCAAGACGCAGAGCCTGCTGAATGGGATATACGCCATTTTCGACATTATCGCCGACAATGCGTACTTCGCGGGCACGGATACGCTCGTTTATGGCATATGGTTCTTCTTTACGCGGAGCACCGCGGAAGGGGGGACGGTTGCCGCCTCTCTGCGGACCCGAGGGATAAGATGGTTTGTTGTCCATTCAGTAGGGTTATTGGTTAATCATGCTGGAGACCTCATCGGTCAAATATTTTGCAAAGGTAGTGATTTTCATCGTACCTTTATCGCCTTCGCCCTGTTTTCTTACAGAAACTTCATCATTTTGTGCTTCTTTTTCACCTACGATGAGCATGTAAGGTATGCGTTTGAGCTCGTTGTCGCGGATTTTCTTACCGATTTTCTCGTTACGGTCATCGACTATGGCGCGTACGTCAGCCTCGTTGAGTTCGGCGGCCACACGACGTGCATAATCGTTGAACTTCTCGGAAATGGGCAGTACGGCACACTGGTCGGGCACAAGCCAAAGGGGCAGTTTGCCGGCGGTGTGCTCGAGAAGTACGGCAACGAAGCGTTCGAGCGAGCCGAACGGTGCGCGATGTATCATTACCGGACGGTGCTTCTGGTTGTCGGCTCCGGTAAATTCAAGCTGGAAGCGCTCGGGGAGGTTGTAGTCGACCTGAATAGTGCCGAGCTGCCAGCGGCGTCCGATGGCATCCTTCACCATGAAGTCGAGTTTGGGGCCATAGAATGCAGCCTCACCGAGTTCGGTGCGGGCATTGAGACCCTTTTCGGCGCATGCCTCGATAATGGCGTTCTCGGCGAGATGCCAGTTTTCGTCAGAGCCAATATACTTCTCCTTATTATTGGGGTCGCGAAGCGAAATCTGCGCCTCGAAGTTGTCGAATTTAAGAGCCTTGAAGATGTAGAATATAATATCCATCACCTTGAGGAACTCATCCTTAATCTGGTCGGGAGCACAGAAGATGTGGGCATCATCCTGAGTAAAACCGCGCACACGGGTAAGACCGTGGAGCTCGCCACTCTGCTCGTAGCGGTACACTGTACCGAACTCGGCAAGACGCAGAGGCAGGTCGCGGTAGCTGCGGGGCGAGCTACGGTAAATCTCGCAGTGGTGAGGACAGTTCATCGGCTTGAGCAGATATTCCTCGCCTTCCTCGGGGGTGTGTATGGGCTGGAATGAATCCTTGCCATACTTGGCATAGTGGCCCGAGGTAACATAAAGGTTCTTGTTGCCGATATGAGGAGTGATTACCTGAAGATAGCCGTAGCGCTTCTGTATCTTGCGCAGGAACTGCTCAAGACGGTCACGCAGAGCGGCACCCTTCGGGAGCCAGAGCGGAAGTCCTGCGCCTACATTGGGCGAGAATGCAAACAGCTCCATCTCTTTGCCTATCTTGCGGTGGTCGCGTTTCTTGGCCTCTTCGAGCATCACGAGATACTCATCGAGCATCTTTTTCTTGGGGAAGGTGATGCCATAGACGCGAACAAGCTGGTTGCGCTTTTCGTCGCCACGCCAGTATGCGCCGGCAAGCGAAAGGATTTTCACAGCCTTGATAGGTGCAGTAGTAGGAAGGTGCGGACCACGACACAGGTCGGTGAACGCGCCCTGTGTATATGTGGTGATGTGGCCGTCCTCAAGCTCGGATATAAGCTCGCACTTATATTCCTCGCCACGGTCACCGAACATCTTCAAGGCATCGTCCTTAGAGATGTCTGCACGCACGATAGACTCTTTTTTCTGGGCCAGCTCAATCATCTTGGCTTCGATAGCGGGGAAGTCGGCCGATGTGATGGTGTTGCCATTGGGATCGATGTCGTAGTAGAAGCCATTCTCAATGGCCGGACCGATACCGAACTTTACGCCCGGATACAGTTCCTGAAGAGCTTCGGCGAGCAGGTGGGCCGACGAGTGCCAGAAAGCGTGCTTGCCTTCGGCATCGTCCCACTTGAACAGCTTTATCTCGGCATCTTCGGTTATGGGGCGTGATATATCCCACTCAGCGCCGTTGACAGTGGCGGCAAGAATGTCCTGAGCGAGACGGGTGCTGATGCTCTCGGCAATCTGGAGCGGGGTCGTGCCGGGCTCATACTGCCGGGTGCTTTTGTCGGGGAATGTAATCGTAATCATTCTGTGATAATATGTAAGAGGGCACAGATTGCCCACGTAAAAACTGACTGCAAATGTCGGATATTTTTCTGACACATGCAAATCTTTGATGTTATTATTCTCTCGACTGAGGATTAAAGGGTTATGAGGCGTCGAAAGCGCCCTGTCACCAACAGGCGGAAGCCATAATGAAATTTTGCATTATTTTTTTTGCCGAATTTGTTGGAAAATCAAAAAATAGGCGCTACCTTTGCACTCACAAATGGCGGGATAGCTCAGTTGGTTAGAGCGTCGGATTCATAACCCGGAGGTCCCGAGTTCAATTCTCGGTCCCGCTACCATCAGAAACGGTCATCCAATCGGATGACCGTTTCTTTTGTCTCCACAGGCACTATCTCCCGTATGTTTTTCGCGAGGTCAACGTTTTTTAGTAACTTTGCCTTGAATTGCTGGATATAACAAATGGCTTTATTCGACACATATATAATAATAGTAGCAGCGGGGAGCGGAAGCCGGTTCGGTTCAGATGTCCCCAAACAGTTCTGCCTCCTGGATGGCAAGCCGGTGGTAATGCACGCGATAGAAAGATTGCAGGCAGCCGTCCCTGGAGCCACCCCCATAATCGTGGTGTCACCGTCTGAGGAGAAACGCTGGGCCGATCTCTGCGAGAGGTTTGGATTCACTTCGCCGGCCGTGGTCCATGGAGGAGCCACCCGCTGGGAGTCGGTGAAGAACGGGCTGGCCGCCATCCCGGCCGACGCGCGCGCCAACTCGATAGTCCTCATCCATGACGGCGCGCGGCCTCTTGTCGACACCCCTACCGTGAAACGCGTGTGCGCGGCCGCCATCAACACTGACGGGGCAATCCCAGCCATTCCCGTCAGCGACTCATTGCGCAGGCTCGACTCTGACGGGGTAGGCTCATCCCCCGTCGACCGCGGCGAGTTCCGGGCCGTGCAGACCCCCCAGGGATTTATTCTCTGGCGCCTGCGCGAAGCTTACTCACAACCCTACCAGGAGTCATTCACTGACGACGCGTCTGTAATGGCCGAGGCCGGATACGAGAATGTCTTCCTCGTCGAAGGCAATCCCGACAACATAAAGATAACCAACCCCCGCGACATAGCCATCGCCGAAGCCATCCTCTCATCAGGCAGATAACTCCACTCCAGTAAAGGCTCTTGGAAACAGCCCGCATATGGCATCCCCACGAGAATTCGACATAAAATACCTTAAAGGAATAGGCCCTGTAAAAGCCAAGCTCCTCGACGAGGAACTTGGCATAAAGTCGCTATACGATCTGGTTCACCATTTCCCTACCCATTATGTCGATCGCTCAAGGATTTACTCGATAAGGTCGTTTGGCGGTGAGATGCCATACATACAGGTCAGAGGACGGTTTGTAAGCTTCACCACCCACGGCGAGGGGGCCAAACGCCGGTTGTCGGGACTGTTCACAGACGGCACTGCCACAATGGAAGTCGTATGGTTCCAGCGCATAAAAGCCTTGCAGGAGGCATACCACACAGGCTCTGAATACATCCTCTTCGGCAAGCCGCGCGAATTCAACGGCCGTTGGAGCATGACCCATCCCGAAGTTGACCAGCCTGAATCAGTCACAGCCTCGCAAGGGCTGCGGGGGGTATATCCGCTCACAGAGAAGCTGCGCAACCGGGGCGTGACCTCGCGCCTGCTTTTCCAATGGATAAGCAACGCCATAGCCGTGGTGAAACGCTTTGACGAGACGTTGCCGGCTGAAATCCTGGCCGAACGCAGGCTAATCGACGCTGACACCGCATTGCGCACGATACACAACCCGCGCAACCACGACGAGCTAAACCGCGCACGTCTGCGCCTGAAATTCGAGGAGCTGTTCTACCTGCAGCTCAACATACGCCGCTACGCCTGCAAGCGTTCAGCTACCGTGCAAGGACGTCCGTTTCCCCGCATCGGGATGTTCTTCAACAACTTCTATTCCCAGATTCTGCCTTTCCCACTCACCGGCGCGCAGAAACGCGTGCTGAAGGAGATACGCACGGATGTCGGATCCGGCCGACAGATGAACCGCTTGGTGCAGGGCGACGTAGGCTCCGGAAAGACAATAGTGGCGCTGATGGCAATGCTGATGGCTCTCGACAACGCCACACAGGCATGCCTCATGGCCCCCACCGAGATTCTCGCCACCCAGCACTACGAGTCGATACGCGGCATGGCAGCACAGTTAGGTGTGAATGTCCGCCTGCTCACAGGCTCCACCCGGAAAAAGGAACGAGAGGAAATCGCGGCCGGACTGGCCGACGGCTCACTCCACATACTTGTCGGCACCCATGCCGTCATCGAAGACAATGTCCGCTTCCGCGACCTCGGCCTCGCCGTGATTGACGAGCAACACCGGTTCGGAGTCGTTCAAAGAGCCAGGCTGTGGAGCAAGAACGTGGTCGCCCCCCATGTGCTTGTGATGACAGCCACCCCGATACCACGCACCCTGGCCATGACCCTCTATGGCGACCTGGACGTGTCGGTAATAGATGAACTTCCCCCGGGACGCAAGCCGGTGACTACACTGCTCCGTTTCGACGACCAGCGCCAGCAGGTATACCGCTCGATCGGGCGGCAACTCGCCCAGGGGCGCCAGGTCTACATCGTCTACCCCCTCATCCTAGAAAACGAGAAACTCGACCTCAAGTGCCTTGAAGAGGGATATGACCTAATCCGGGAAACATTTCCCTCATACAATGTGGTCTACGTCCACGGCAAGATGAAGCCGAAGGAAAAAGACCACCAGATGAAGCTGTTCGTCGAAAACAAAGCCCAGATAATGGTGGCCACCACAGTGATAGAGGTAGGCGTGAATGTCCCCAACGCCTCCGTGATGGTGATAGAGAACGCCGAGCGATTCGGACTCTCGCAGCTCCACCAGCTCCGCGGACGCGTCGGCCGTGGAGCCGACCAAAGCTTCTGCGTGCTGATGTCGAAGCGCAAGATCGCCGGAGACACTCGCAAGCGGCTCGAACTCATGACCTCCACGACCGATGGATTCCTGATTGCCGAGGCCGACCTGAAGACCCGCGGCCCCGGCGACCTGGAGGGAACGATGCAAAGCGGCATGCCTATGGAGCTGCATGTGGCCAACCTCGCAACAGACGGCCAGATAGTTCAGATTGCCCGCGACTCTGTCGACTCGCTCCTTGAGGCCGACCCCTCCCTCTCCGCTCCGGGCCACGGCATGCTGCTGCCTGAGCTTTCAAGGCTCTTCGCCCGCAAATCAGACATGAGCCGCATCTCGTGACCGCTTCAACGATTCCTGCCACGCAAAACCATAGGCTTCAACCCATTGCACATTGGCCGTCATAGTGTGCAAAACTCCGAGGGCTCGTTTTCACGAAACGGCAACCCAACCCTGGTTGTTTAAAAACCTGCTGAAAAACATATTTTCTCAACCAATTAATTTTTAAGCGGTTAGAGCCAAATCAAGACTGAGAGACAGGCGATTAAACTATTTTAATACGTATTTTTTTCTCAGACAACGTTATTTTTAGTAACTTTGGGAAGACAAAGATAACCCGCGTCGCGGGTTTGTTGTTTCCAAACCGACACCTAACATACCGACCAATGCAGACCACACTTGTCATCATCAAACCCTCGGGAATACAGAGAGCAATCTCAGGAGAAGTGATTTCCCGTTTCGAGAAAAAAGGCTTGATCATAGCCGGAATGAAGATGATGGAGCTTTCTGAGAAGATTCTCCGCGAGCATTACGCCCATCTGGTTGAGCGTCCCTTCTTCCCCTCCCTGCTCCGTTCGATGATGGCCTCGCCGGTTATTGTGATGGCTATAAAAGGTGTCGACGCAGTAGAAGTGGTGAGAGGAATGACCGGAGCCACCAACGCCCGCAAAGCACTGCCCGGGACAATCCGCGGAGATTTCGCCATGAGCGGCCAGGAAAACATAATCCACGCGTCTGACTCCCCCGAAAACGCCGCAATCGAGATTGCCCGCTTCTTCAATGCAGGCGAAGTCTTCGACTACACTCCCTCAATCCTCTCCTCAATCTATTGCGCCGATGATTTAAACGCTTAAAACCTCTCTCAACACAGTCAACAGGAAATGCTTTTTTGTAAAATAAACAAATTTGTAATACTGGCCGCCACGGCCCTGATAGCGTTGTCAGGCAACGCCCAGTCGTTCAAACTTCCCAAAGCCCACAACGCCGAGCATCAGGGTCTTATAGCCAAACAGGAGAATATCGGCAACCAGATTTCTGTCGAGGAGACCAAAGCTTTCGTCGACAACCTCTTCAAGGAGGAGGAAGAACCCGAGCTTGACATCTATACCGAAGGATGGGAGTCAAAACGCGTCAACGCTTATGCCGGGATGGAAGTCCCTGACACCAAAGTGATAGACGTGAGCAACTTCGCCATGCCCACTCCCGGATACGTCACCTCTCCCTATGGCTACCGTCCCAGGTTCAAACGCGTACACAAAGGCATTGACCTCAAGCTCCAGACCGGCGACACTGTCCGCGCCGCATTTGACGGGCGCGTCAGGCTCACCAACTTTGAAAGAAAAGGATACGGTTATTATGTGATTGTGCGCCATCCCAACGGGCTGGAGACCGTCTACGGACATCTCTCCAAATTCCTCGTCAAGCCCGACCAGTATGTCAAGGCTGGCGAGCCGATAGCCCTTGGCGGCAACACCGGACGCAGCTTCGGAAGCCACCTCCACTTCGAGACCCGCTATATGGGCTACCCGATCAACCCGGCGGCAATCTTCGACTTTGCCAACCAGACAGTCCACACCGACGAGTTCACTTTTGATAAGCAGACCTACACCCAGCCCCGCAACTTTGACCCGGGCGCAAACAAGGAATACGCCAAGCAGTATCTCGCGGCGAATCCCCCCAAGGCCTCTGCCTCTTCAAAATCGAAATCATCATCGGCCAAAGCCAAGACATACACCGTAAAACGCGGCGACTCTCTCAGCCGTATCGCATCACGTAACGGCGTGACAGTGCGCCAGCTTTGCAAGCTCAACGGATTGTCGACAAAATCCAAACTGACACCCGGCACCAAACTGCGTCTGCGCTAAAGCCACAGTACACAGGCCCTCCTGTCAAAAATCCTTAAAGCATAACACGTCCCCGTGACTGCCATATAAAGCAATCGCGGGGACGTGATGTCTTTCACACAATCGGCCCTGAAAGTTTTTTACCGGACACCAATAAAAAAACAACCCGTTAAACACATTTGCCAGACACCAATATTCCATAGCGCAACTCTTGCAGACTTGCGGGACACCCCAGGCCACTGATAACGCTGCTTAATCAGAATGTGACATGCAGGGCGATACGCAATCCTGAACGCGAGGAGGCAGTCTGTCCATGGCGGTAGGTAAGGCGCCAGACATAGTCAACCCGCAGACATTTGAAAAGATTGTCCACACCGGCCGAGACCTCCATATAAGGCTTGCCATTCATCGGTTCGTAAGGGGCATAGACCGGAAACAGATAGAGGTCGTGGCTCTTCAACGGATTGTTCTTGTCGCTCAGCGACCCGAGCCATCCTCTGAAGGCAAACGCCTCGCGCAACTTCAGCTTCTTCACCAGGGGTATGTAATTCAGTATCGCGCCGTTGGCCCAGTAGGTCAAATCCCACGACACATAGCTGTCGTTGATGAATTCCAGAGGATTCATCAGCGCGAAACTCTCAGGCTGGATGGTGTATGACAGGTTGGCATTGGGTATAAGCAGGCTCAGGTAGGGCGACTTGCTCCACACATGACCTCCTTTGACCATGAAATCCACAAAACCGAATGCCGACAGCCAGAAACGTTTTGAGAAACTCGCCTCCGTCTTGTTGACAGTGAACGGGGCGTTGAACAACCCCTTAGGGGCATATGTGTGGGTCAGGAGGAAGACCGGAGCGTCGAGATTGACAGGTATGCGCTGGGTCCTTGTCTGGAAAAACCTCTCCCCGGGCGCATAACGAAGCTCCAGAGAGAAGTAAGTCTCGTCGTAATGAGGGACGGCCACCCCACGGCTGTTGACAAACGGCACCCATCTGGTAGCCTCCTGCCGCTCCAGGTTGGCCGAAGCCTTTACAGAGAAATTGTTGGCCAGTTCGAGGGTATAGTCAAGGCGAGTCTGGCGGCGGTAGGTCATCAGCAGGTTCTCCATACGCTTGAGCGAAAGGAAGACATTGTCGGGGTTGGTGAAAAGATAATGCTGTCCGACCTGGTCGACATCATACTTCTCCGACACCATAATCGAATGCACCGGAAACTCGCGCTGATGGTCGCGCTTGCGGTTGAAAGAGTATTCAAGTTCGGCCCCGTACTTCCATTTGCGGTCACGGGTGCCATAGGCGACATACCCCTTGGCAAACCAGTGGGGCGACAGTGCTGCCGTGGTGGTGCCGCCAAACCTCAGCCTCGCTCCCTCCACCGAGTTTCCACTCAGAAATGTGTTCACAGGCCCTATGTCAAACTTAGAGTCGCGTCCGGTGGCCACATATCCCGTGAAAAATATCTTCAGGATCTTTTCTCCGTAATAATACAGCTTCACCCCGCGCAACCGCGCCATCAGTTGCTCCACCCGGCTCTCGTTGGCAGAGGTCCCTACGGTGCGCTCTTTTTCCCAGAAATCATCGTCGCGGGCATAGACCGCCGGGTCGCTGAAGGTGTCACCTATGCGGTCAAAGAGGTCTGCGTGCTCGGGCAACCCGAAGTCATGGTCCTTCAACGCCGTCGTGCGGTGGACATAGATTCCCTGCGTCCCCTTGATTATCGAGAGTTCCACATTGAAATCATCGAGAGTCTTGAGCCTCGCGCCATCCGGAGCCCGCTCGAATTCCTGGAGAATCTGCAGATGCTCGACAAAGTTGAGGTTTATCGACGATGGCACATTCATCCTGACCCGGCGCACAAACATTGCAGAATCCCCTTCGGCCACATACAGCCGTCCGGTGAATCCGAATGAGGCTGAATTCCTCGGGGTGAAACCAAGCTCTACCAGCCTCTGACCATCTGCGTCTGTTATCGTGTCTGTAAGATAGAACTTGTAGAAATCTGGGGCGATGCGCGACAGCGGAGAGACAAACCGGTTCTGAAGAATCACCACATCCTCGTCATACAGGTCAACCTCACGAAATATGTCCTCCATCAGCGTCTGCATGCTGCGGTCATCCACAAGCTCGTCAACCCCTGCCGATTTCACGCCGAGGACATAAGTCTTCTCCGAACGCGGCTCACGCCTGAACACAACCTGCGAGACCTTCTCCTTGACCGACAACGGAAGCACAGGCTCGCCTGTGACCGCCGATGTGTCGACATGCTCGCGGACAAAACCGAAACGCCCCTTTGACTTCCCAGAATCCCCGACGGCAGAATCATCACCCCCCATATCGACTCGATTGAGTCCCAATGTGATACGTTCATATCGGGTGAAGCTGTAATATTGACGGCGCCGCGGATCGCTCAGAGAATCAGCCTGACGTATGCGCCTGGCAAAGTCGACAGCCGGATTGCCGCGCTTGGAATAACGTTCCTTGCCTCGCTTCACCGTGACCTCGTCAAGGAGATGCCCGTCAGGCGACAACGCGACCCGAAGGGCCGTGACCGACTGGTCTACCGGCACTCTCTTCTTGGCGTATCCCATCGCCGAGAACACCAGTTCGGCCCGCTGCCGGGTCATATTCAGCCACACGCGGCCATCTTCACCCGCCATAGCCCCCTGGTTTGACCCTGTGACATATATGGCAGTGAACGGCACAGGTTCTCCCGAGAGCGAATCGACCACCTCGACCAGAATCCTGGAGGCGGCCGAGGCCGGAAGCCATATGGCCAGGAGCATCACCACCGCCATCAGGCGGCGCAACCACGATATGTCCAATCTTGCTTTTTCCAATCTTTAGTTTTAACTTTGCAAAGTTACTCATAAATCCCCTGCCTGACAAGGCGGCAGGAGAAACCGCAAAGAAAATCCACCGAAATGGCTAAAGAGATCGAACGCAAGTTTCTGGTCACGGATGACTCATACCGCGCCATGGCCACCGCCGTCCACCACATCATACAAGGTTACATCTCCAGGCGCAAAGAGGGCACAGTACGCGTCAGGGTTCGCGACGGACGAGGGTTCCTCGCAGTCAAAGGCGCCACTCTCGAGGGCATATCGCGCGACGAATGGGAATATGAAATCCCTGAGGCAGACGCGATGGAGATGCTTGCCAAGGCCTGCGAAGGCAATGTGGTTGAGAAAGAACGCCATATCGTGCCTTTCGGAGACCTCGTGTGGGAGGTCGACCGCTTCATACGCCCGGTGGAGATGACTGTGGCGGAAGTCGAGCTGCCATCACCATCCACTCCGATTTCCCTCCCACCCTTCATCGGACAAGAGGTGTCGGGCGACCCGGCCTATTACAATTCCAACCTCTGACCTTGCGCTGGCGGCGGATTCGGCCCTGTATGATTCTCAAAAAATGTTAAACCGCGGTTCTTTCCCCCGCTTGAACAGAGGATTATTCGTAATTTTGTATAAGTTTTATCCGCAACCAATCATATCAGAATCTCATGCCGCGTAAAATCCGCATAACTCTCGCCATCATATTCTGGCTGCTCATCACGGCGATGTTTCTCGACTTCACCGGGACTCTGCATCACTGGCTGGGATGGATGGCGAAAATCCAGTTTCTACCGGCGGTGCTTGCCCTGAACACCATCGTGGTCATAGGCCTGGTGGCGTTGACCCTCCTGATGGGCCGCGTCTACTGCTCGGTGATATGCCCGCTCGGGGTCTTCCAGGACATCGTCTCATATCTCTCCTCGCGACGCAAAGGAAAGAAAAAACGTTTCAGACACAGCAAGCCACACACCCTGCTGCGCTACGCGACGCTGGCGGTGTTTGTCATATTGCTGGCGGCCGGCTTCACCGCAATTGCCTCGCTTGTCGCGCCATACAGCGCCTATGGGCGTATGGTGCAGAACCTCGGACAGCCCCTGGCCATCTGGGTCAACAACCTGCTTGCCGTGGTGGCCGAACGTTACGAGAGCTACGCCGTCTATAGCCGCGAGGTGTGGATCGGCTCGCTGCCTTTGCTGATTGTGGCGACAGTGACCTTTGTCACAATCGCTGTTCTCGCATGGCGAGGGGGCCGCATTTACTGCAACACCATCTGTCCGGTCGGCACCATACTTGGGCTACTGTCTCGCCAAAGCCTCCTCCGCCCAGTCATCGACACCTCGAAATGCATCAACTGCGGCAGCTGCGCCCGCCGCTGCAAAAGTTCCTGCATCGACGCGAAAAACCATACAATCGACCTGAGCCGGTGTGTGGCCTGCATGGACTGCGTGGATGACTGCTCCAAGGGGGCCATCAGCTACACAACACGCAAGGCTGTGGCCTCAAAAGCCGCCAAGCCTGATACTCCCGCCGACTCAGGGCGCAGGTCTTTCCTCATAGCCGGAGCCATGGCTGCCGGAGGTGCCGCCGCCGTCAAGGCACAGAAGACTGTCGACGGCGGACTGGCTGAAATCCTTGACAAGAAACCGCCAAGACGCGCCACCCGTCTGGTGCCTGCCGGGGCGGCGAGCATAAAGAACTTCTCACAGCACTGCACCGCCTGCCAGCTGTGTGTGTCAGAATGCCCCAACGGCGTTCTGCGCCCGTCGACCGACCTTGACAGCTTCATGCAGCCTCATATGGAATTTTACCGGGGCTATTGCCGCCCTGAATGCAACGCCTGCTCTGATGTCTGCCCCTCCGGGGCGATAAAGCCAATCAGCTGGGAGGAGAAAAGCTCTACCCAGATTGGCCACGCCGTCTGGGTGGCGAAAAACTGCGTGGTCCTCGCCGACGATGTTGACTGCGGCAACTGCGCACGCCACTGCCTTGTCGGAGCCATAACGATGGTGGCGTCTGACCCGTCCAATCCTGACTCACGCAAGATTCCCGCCGTCGACGAGACACGATGCATAGGATGCGGGGCATGCGAGAACCTGTGCCCGGCACGTCCTTTCTCAGCGATTTATGTTGAGGGGCACGAAATCCACCGAACCGTCTGATTTGAAACCATCATGAAATTCGACATATCACGCCGCGATTTCTTCCGCAAGTCCGCCCTGGCGGCCCTCGCCACCTCCCCCCTGCTGACAGCCTGTTCGGGCAAGAAAGATGGAGACACCGACGAAAGCCAGCTGCCCCAGACCCCGATTCCGACCGACAGGATGACCCTCCGGGTCAATCCCTCGACCGGCGACAAGGTCTCGTTGCTGGGCTACGGCTGCATGCGTTGGCCCACCAAACCCGACTTTGACAACCCCGGGGAAGACCTCATCGACCAGGAGGAGGTAAACCGCCTTGTCGACACAGCCATAAAGCATGGGGTAAACTACTTCGACACCTCCCCCGCCTACTGCAAGGGTCGGTCGGAGAATGCTGTCGGCATAGCCCTCAGCCGCCATCCGCGCGACAAATATTTTGTCGCCACCAAGCTGTCGAATTTCGACCCATCGACCTGGCCCCGTGAGAAGTCAGAGCAGATGTACCGCGACTCGCTCAGGCTGCTCCAGACCGACCATATCGACTACATGCTGCTCCACGCCGTAGGGATGGGCAACGAACCGCTCAAAGAGTTCAACGCCCGCTACATCGACAACGGTATGCTCGATTTCCTCGCAGCCGAGAGGGAGGCAGGCCGAATACGCAACCTCGGATTCTCCTATCACGGCGACATCCGCCTGTTTGACATGCTGCTTGAATGGCACGACAAATACAAATGGGACTTCGTGCAGATTCAGCTCAACTACCTCGACTGGGAGCATGCCAAGGAAATCAATCCGCGCAACACCAATGCCGAATACCTTTACGGCAAGCTGGCAAAACGCGACATCCCGGCGATAATAATGGAGCCTCTACTGGGAGGACGTCTGTCAAAGCTTCCCGACCATGTAGTCAGGCTGCTAAAGGAGCAGGAGCCACAGAAATCGGTGGCCTCGTGGGCCTTCAGATATGCCGGCACCTATCCCAATGTGCTGACAGTGCTGTCAGGCATGACATATATGGACCACCTGGAGGACAACCTCCGCTCATTCTGCCCTCTGGTGCCACTGACCGAGGAGCAGACCGGATTCCTCCACAAAGTAGCCGGAATCATAGCGAGCTACCCGACGGTGCCATGCAACGAATGCCAGTACTGCATGCCTTGCCCCTACGGGCTCGACATTCCGGCCATCTTCGCCCACTACAACAAATGTGTCAACCAGGGCCAGGTTCCCGACTCACCCGAGGCAGAGAACTATGCCGAAGCACGGCGCAGGTTTCTCGTCGGCTACGACCGGGCTATGCCCAGGCTGCGCCAGGCATCCCATTGCGTGGGCTGCAAGGAATGTGTCGGACATTGCCCACAAAAAATCGACATTCCCGGCGAGATGGCCCGTGTGGATGTCATCGCCGAAAGCCTGCGGCGCGGCGTGCCTCCGGCGATGAGCGCCTTGGTCGCGCTCCTCGACAAGGGAGACACCACACTTGTGGTAGACAACGGACGCGTCACAACATACACGGGCCGCGGAGTCTCCGACCTACACTGGTTGCTGACCGACCATCCGCACATGCTCCAGGGCGCGCGCGTCGCCGACAAGATTGTGGGCAAAGGAGCCGCCGCCCTGATGATTCTCGGCGGAGTCAGGGAGCTTTACACCCCCGTCATCAGCCGTCTCGCCCTGAATCTCCTCTCCGGATATGACATAAAGACAACTTACGACAAGGTGATCGACCATGTCGTCAACCGCGACAAGACCGGATGGTGTCCGGTCGAGACCCTATGCCGCGACCTCGCCACCCCCAAAGAGTGCCTGGCCGCCATCACTGAATTTTTGAACAAATGAAGAATATCCGAAATTTCTGCATCATCGCCCATATCGACCACGGCAAGAGCACCCTGGCCGACCGCCTTCTCGAATACACCAAGACCATTGACTCAAAAGATCTGCAGGCGCAGGTGCTCGACGACATGGACCTCGAGCGCGAGCGTGGCATCACAATCAAAAGCCACGCCATACAGATGAACTATCATCTCGACGGCCAGGAATACACCCTCAACCTCATCGACACCCCCGGGCATGTCGACTTCTCATACGAGGTGTCGCGCTCGATAGCCGCCTGCGAGGGCGCGCTGCTAATTGTCGACGCGACCCAGGGTATACAGGCCCAAACCATATCCAACCTCTACATGGCCATCGATTCCGACCTTGAAATCATCCCGGTAATCAACAAAGTTGACCTTGAGAGCGCAAATCCCGACGAGGTGGAAGACCAGATTGTAGACCTGCTCGGGTGCAAACGTGAGGAGATAATACGGGCAAGCGGAAAAACCGGCATCGGCGTGGAGGATATCCTGCGGGCCATCGTGGAGCGTGTACCAGCCCCGAAAGGTGACCCGGAGGCCCCGTTGCAGGCCCTGATTTTCGACTCTGTGTTCAACCCGTTCCGCGGAATCATCGCCTACTTCAAGATCGAGAACGGCACAATCCGCAAGGATGACTTCGTGAAATTCGTTGCCACCGGCAAGGAGTACCATGCCGATGAAATCGGTGTCCTGAAAATGGACCTCTCACCCCGCAAAGAACTGTCGGCAGGCAATGTGGGATACATCATATCTGGCATCAAGACCTCCAAGGAGGTGAAAGTCGGCGACACCATCACCCATGTCAACCGTCCGGCCGAGGCCATCGCCGGATTCGAGGAGGTGAAGCCGATGGTGTTCGCCGGAGTCTACCCCATCGAGGCGGAAGACTTCGAGAACCTGCGCAGCTCACTTGAGAAACTGCAGCTTAACGACGCGTCGCTGACATTCCAGCCTGAATCGTCGATGGCACTCGGATTCGGATTCAGGTGTGGATTCCTCGGACTGCTCCATATGGAAATCATCCAGGAACGCCTCAGCCGCGAATTCAATATGGAAGTCATCACCACTGTGCCCAACGTGTCATACAAGGTGTTTGACAAGAAAGGCAACGAGAGCGAGGTGCATAATCCCTCCGGGCTCCCTGAAATCACCCTCATCGACCATATCGAGGAACCCTACATACGCTCCTCAATCATCACCACCACCGACTTCATTGGCCCGATCATGACCCTCTGCCTCGGCAAACGCGGCGAGCTTGTCAAACAGGAATTCATATCCGGCAACCGCGTGGAACTGATTTTCGACATTCCCCTGGGCGAGATTGTCATCGACTTCTACGACAAACTGAAGTCTATCTCAAAAGGCTACGCCTCATTCGACTATCACCTGCATGACTTCCGCAACTCCCGCCTCGTAAAGCTCGACGTGCTGCTCAACGGCGAACCGGTCGACGCGCTGTCGACGCTCACCCATTCCGACAATGCCGTGCAGTTCGGACGCCGGATGTGTGAGAAACTCAAGGAGCTGATTCCCCGCCACCAGTTTGACATCGCAATCCAGGCTGCCATCGGCGCTAAAATCATCGCCAGGGAGACCATCAAGGCTGTGCGCAAGGATGTGACCGCCAAATGTTACGGAGGAGATGTCTCGCGAAAGCGCAAACTGCTTGAGAAGCAGAAAGCCGGTAAGAAGCGCATGAAACAGATCGGGTCGGTGCAGGTGCCGCAGAAAGCGTTCCTGGCCGTGCTGAAACTTGACTGAGCGCCCCCTCTGCCCCACGACGGCCCGTGTGACAGACAAAAAGCATATGACCGAAAAAAGAGATGCCACCCGTTGGAATGGGCGGCATCTCTTTTGTTTTTGGGGCGTAAGGGTCATCAGCCCCTATTGTTCAGCTCTTGTATATCAGAAGTCTTCTGGCCGGGAATCAATAGTTCCACTGGCATGCGATCATTCCGAGGTTTGTGTCACCGATAGTGCGGAGGTCGGAAATCATGTTGTAACGGCAGTTGACGTAGGTCAGAGCCTGGTCGAAGGAGACATCAAGCATTGTCAGCTGGTTGTTGTTGCAAAGCAGACGCTGCAGGAAAGTCTGGTTGGAGAGGGTCAGCTCAGTGAGGTCATTGTAAGAGCAGTCGACAAACAGGAGGTTGGGACAATTGCTGACGGTCAGCTCCGAGAGGTTGTTGTATGAGCATACGAGGTCAAGCAGTCGGGAGCAATTGTCGACCGAAAGCTGCTGCATGTTGTTGTCGGTGCAGAGGAAAGAACTCAGCGAGGGGAGGTTTGATACAACGAGTTTCTGGATTTCATTGTCATCGACATTCAGGTTCTGGAGGTTGGTAAGCCCTGAGAGAACCAGACCGGTAAGCTTGTTGTAGCCGCAATAGAGGTTCTTGAGGTTGGTGCAGTCTGACACCTGGAGGCTCTCAAGATGGTTGCCCTGGCAATTGAGGGTCTTGAGTGTCGAGGAGTTGGAGACATTCAGTTCAACCAGAAGATTGTTGGAGATGTTGACCGTCTCGATAAGCGGGGTGGCCGTGATGTCGAGGTCGGTCAGGCGGTTCTTGTAAATGTTGAGGGTCACAAGGCCCGAGCATCCGTCAAGGTCTGCGCTGCGGAGCTGGTTGCGCGAAGCGTTGAGGTCGGCGAGGGCCGCGTCATTCTCAACTGAAAGGGCAGCCAGCTTGTTGCGGGATACATCCACCTTTGTGAGGGCCTTGAATCCCGAGAGATTGAGGTTGCCGGCAAGGTGCTTGTCTTTCCATTCGATTGCGGTGACATGGCCGTTCTCGACGGTGACCCCTTCCCAAGTGGAAGGAGCCTTCATGTCGGCAATCTTCAGGGCCTGGGCGTTTGTGGCATCCTTCTCAGCGGGCTGGGCCAGGAATGCCTGCAGCTGCTTGAGTTCGTTCTTGTCGATTTTCTGGGCGAAAACAGTCATGCAACCCAGCATGAGAGTCATCAGTAATAGAGCTTTTTTCATATCTAAATAGTTGTTAGTGAATGGTCGTTAACCGTGTTTCAGTATGTTTATACCTTATAAACACACCTCTATGGAAAAAGTTGGCATACGCAATCTTTTTTGTAGCGTCTGCGAAATCACATTCAGCCCGGAGAGGGCCTGTGCCGACTCCGGGCTGAATGTGGTTCAAAGGCGAGACAAAAACGTCAGAACGCCTTTATGCATATGTCCGTAACCCATATCCATAGCGGGCAGAAGGCTATGAACAGTATCACCGACAACGCGAGCGACGATGTGCCTGTGGCCACATATGTGTCATACTCGTCGGCGATGATCACACCGGAGAACGCAGGGGGCAACGCGCCGGCCACGACAAGCATCTTCAGGTTGAGGGGATCCATCTTGAATATGAGGCCGACCACCAGCAGAAGCGCGGGCATGACAATCAGCTTCATAATTGATCCAAGCACAGCCTGCCAGTTGATGGAAACCTTGACAGAGGAGAGGGTCACACCTGCGGCAAACACGGCCAGTGAGGCATTGGCCCCTTTGATAAGGTCAAACGAGGGGGATGCCCATTTGGGCCATGGAATACCCACAATCACCCATATCACCGCCAGGATAGGCGCCCACGCCACCGGCTGGGCGAGGGCGTGAAGCACCGGGGCCCATGCCGACGGGCGTTTCTTTCCGGCGGGCGTGGGATTGGTCTTCTCCAGGGAGGCGTTGAGCAACGACAGGCCCACCGGGATACCTACCGCGTTGACCACGATTCCCACGATGGCGACGACGAGCGCCACATACGGAGTGGTGCCGAATATAGGCTCCAGCACCGCGAAACCGAGGAACCCGATTGTCGACGAGCCGCTAATCAAGGCCATGATCGCCGCGTCTGCACCGGTGTTTTTCTTGAAACACCATTTGTAGACGTAGTAAACCAGCATGAAGCAGAACATCATCACTATCAGCGAAATCAGCGACAGTTTTATATCCTGCACAAGCATCTCGCGGGAGGCGTCGACTATCGACACGAACAGGGCGGCAGGCAAGGCGTAATCGAGCACCACCTTGTTGAACGCCTTGGCATTCTCCCCGTTGAATATCCCCTTCTTGCCGGATATATAACCGGCAAGCATCACGACGATGATAGGGACAATCGCGTATAAAATTATGTGTAACATATTACTTGAAACGTGAAAGGTTGTAAGTCTGGGAGTAATTATACGGTTATGTCAATCAGGGGGGCCGGATTGAGGTAACCTATGTGGCCGCTCTCCTTGCCGGAGTCGGCAGCCAGCTGCACGTCAATCAAGGCGGGAGCTTTTGAAGCAATGGCCTCTTTCAACGCCTCGGCGAACTCGTCGGGGGTGGTGACATAATAGGTCTTTGCGCCGAATGCCTCCCCAAGCTTGTCATACCGGGCGTTGACATCAAGTGTGGTCGGGGCCGGGTCTGACGTGTTGTCGAGCGGTTTGCCTATGCCGTTGTAGATGCCTCCATTGTTGAAGACACAGACCGTGACAGGCAGCTTGAAACGGCATATGGTGGAGAAGTCCATACCGGAGAAACCAAACGCCGAGTCACCCTCTATGGCCACCACCGACTTGCCGGTGGCTACCGCGGCTCCGATGGCGGATCCCATGCCCATGCCCATGATGGCCCAGGTGGCGCAATCGACGCGATGACGCGGGAGAGCCATGTCTATCGTGTCGCGCGTGTCGTCAAGGGTGTTTGCCCCCTCATTGACAAGAATCACATCAGGGTTGGCCTCAATCACCGGTTTGGCCGCGCTCAACGCGCTCCAATGGGTCATCGGCACAGTCTTTGCGGCAAGCCTCTCGGCAAACTTCGCGTTTTTCTCCTTGGTGAGAGCCTGCAGGCCGGGCACCCAAGAGGAATCCATCGACAGCGACACCCCTTTGAGCCTGGAGAGAATCGCCTGGAGAGAACTGCGCAGGTCGCCGATGACAGGAGCATCGATATGTCGGTTGCAATCTATTTCCTGCGGGTCTATGTCGAGCTGTATGAATTTTCCGGCAGGGTTCCATTTCCCCTGGCCACGGCTGAGCAACCAGTTGAGTCGCGCCCCCACAAGAACCACGACATCGGCCTCCTCCATTATCTGGGAGCGGCATGCGAGCGCGCTCAACTGATGGTTGTCGGGCAGAATCCCCTTGGCCATCGACATCGGGTAATATGGTATGCCGGTGGTCTCCACCAGCTCCTTCAGCAAATCCTCGACACGGGCATACGCGGCTCCCTTGCCGAAGAGAAATGCGGGCTTCTTGGCGGAAGCGAGCAGCGATACAGCGCGCTCCACTGATTCGGGAGAGGGAATCATATCGGGACATGGGTCAACAGGTGTCTGCAACAACGCCTCGGCGACATCATGGTCAAGCACCTGGCCGAGGGCCGGGGTCGTTATGTCGAGATACACGCCGCCAGGCCGTCCGGAGACCGCCGCGCGGTAAGCCCTGACAACTCCGACAGGGATGTCCTCGGCTTTGTTGACACGGTAGGCCGCCTTTACAAGCGGCTTGGCCATATTGAGCTGGTCAAGCCCCTCGTATGTGCCTTGGTCGAGGTCGATCGGTTCGCGCACGGAAGAACCGGAAATCTGAATCATAGGATAGCAGTTGACCGTGGCGTTGGCAGTAGCCGTCAATCCGTTAAGGAACCCGAGCGACGACACCGTCAGCAAGACTCCGGGCTTGCCGGTAAGGTAGCCATGGGTCTGGGCGGCCATACCTGCCTGCTGTTCATGGCGGAACCCGACAAAGCGGATTCCCTGGCCCTGGGCGATATATGCGACCTCTGTGACCGGTATGCCTACGAGTCCGTACATTGTGTCGATGCCGACTTTCTGAAGGGCGCGGGCAAGCACATACATGCCGGTGACCTGGTCGGGAAATTTGGGAGCTGTCTTATTGCAGCCACAACCTTTGGCTGTGGAGGCTGACATTGTTGAGTTTGTGTCTGACATATAGATAGGTTTTGAAATTCTGGATGTTGTGTAAAAACTAAGTTGTTAAGTTTTCAAGCGCCTGCCCGTGACCAGCCACTGACGACGGTCGACAGGGGGGCCGGCCGTGGTGCAGGTGCCGAAAACGAAACAACCTAAACCTAAAAACTTAACAACTCTATGTCACTGCGACATATGTCGCAAGTCTTCGTCGGATGTCACGACTTGGCCAAAGGCGCGGTTGTGCCGTTCTTGGCGAATGCCGCGATTTCATCGTCGGAGTAGCCGTAGGCCTTCAACACCTCGGTGGTGTTGCCGCCAAGTGTCGGGCAAGGCCCATAGGTGGGTTGGAAGTTTGACAATGTGAATGGGACTCCCACAGTGACAAACTCACCGATCTTGCCGCCTTGGTTGATTTTGACAAGGGTGTTGCCGTCATAGAGGGTTTCATCGGTCATTATCTCCTTTGTGTTGAGGACAGGAGCCACAGGCACACCGGCCTTCGACAGGATTTCGGTGACCTCATATTTGGTCTTGTCAATCGCCCACTCACCTACACGCTTGTAAATCTCCTGTTTGTGACGGTCGCGGGCATCGGCGGTGTTGAAATCAGGGTTGGTCAGCCAGTCTTCAAACCCGAGAGCCTTGCAGGCCAGCTCGAAATCCTTGGCTCCACGCTGCAGAATGATGTAGGCATAAGCGTTGGGGTCGGTCTCCCAGCCTTTGCACTTGTAAGTCCATCCCAGCACGCCAGACCCCTCCTGGTTGCCGCTTCGCGGGACAAAGTCGCCGAACTTCTGGTCGGGGTACTGCGGGAACTGGGTCAGGTAGCCTATGCGGTCGAGAGTCAGCTGGTCGCGGGTCTTGATTCGGCAGAGGTTGAGGCATGCGTTATGCATCGACTGGTAGACGAAGCTGCCTTCGCCAGTGTGCTGGCGCTGCAGCAATGCGGCGAGGATGCCAATCGCGCAATGCATGCCGGTGTTGGAGTCGCCGAGGGCCGCGCCAGACTGGGTGGGGATATTGTCTGGTCCCTCCCACCAGCCGGTGGTGGAGGCGGCGCCTGCGGTCACCTGTGCCACAGGCTCGTATGCCTTGAGATCTTTGTAACGTGAGGAAAGGGGGAAACCCTTTATGGTGGCATAGACACAGCGGGGATTGATTTTGTGGACATTCTCCCAACTGAACCCGAGCTTGTCCATAGCTCCGGGATGCAGGTTCTCGATGAAGACATCGGCTGTCTCGAGGAGCTTGGTCAGAATCGCCTTGCCGTCGGGAGTGGCCGCGTCAAGGGCGAGCGACTTCTTGTCGGAGTTAAGCTGCAGAAAATAGTAGCTGGGACAATCCGGGTCAAACTGCAACTCGTTGCGAGTCGCGTCGCCTGTGCCTGGACGTTCGATTTTGATTACTTCGGCCCCGAGCCATGCGAGAAGCTGGGTACATGAGGGACCGGACTGCACACTGGTGAAATCTATCACTTTTATGCCTTGAAGAGGAGCTGTATTCATAGTTTTCAGGGGTTCTTGAATCTGGTGTTGTTTACTTTCAGTCGTATGCCGGGCGGGCAGCCTTCTGAGTGTCTTGAATCTGCTTTTATAACATCACCCCTGACCTTTTGGTTCAGAAAAATCATCAACAAAAGACAGCTCTCCCTGCCGGAATGACACAGCTGAGGCTGTGACAACCGACAGGGAGAACTGTCTTTATCGTAAATGGCAGCTTGTCAGAACAACAGCGCGAGACGATAGGCTGCAAAGGCCAGCAGCCATGCCACGGCTGTGTTGTACAGAACCGTGAAAGCACCATAGCCCCAATGGCCTGTCTCCTTGACAATGGCCACCACCGTGGCCAGGCAGGGGCAGTAAAGCAACGTGAAAACCATGAACGCCAGCGCCGCAGCCGGGGTGAAATCAGGCAGCCCGGTCGACGGATTAGGCGCTGTCAGGCGCGCCGACAGAGCCTGATCCGTGGCCTCGTCAGAGCCTGTGTAAAGCACCCCGAGGGTCGAGACCACAATCTCTTTTGCCGGCACTCCGGCCACCATTGCCACTGTCCCCTGCCAGGAGCAACCCAGCGGCTCCATGACAGGCTGCACGGTTTTGCCGACACTTTCAAGATATGAATCCTGGCCGGGATCATCAGCGTTTCCAAGAGGGAAATAGTCCAAGGCCCAGACGATGACTGAGGCCACAAGGATGATACCACCCATCTTCTGGAGATATTGCTTCCCTTTCCACCACATATGGCGCAGGGAGGTTTTCATTGTCGGCACACGGTAGGGAGGCAGTTCCATCACGAATGGGGTCTCGTCTACTTTGAAGAACAGCCTGCGGAGCATACGGGCCGTAGCCATCGCCACCACCACCCCGAGGATATACATTCCGAGAAACACAAGCGCGGCATGGACGCTGAAAAATGTCCCTATGAGAAGCACATACACCGGCAGGCGCGCCGAGCATGACATAAACGGAGTTATCAGCACCGTGATTATCTTTGACGAACGGCTCTCGATGGCGCGGCAGGCCATGACGGCAGGCACATTGCAGCCGAAGCCCATCACGAGAGGAATGAACGACTTGCCGTGCAGGCCGATCTTGTGCATCAGCTTGTCCATGATGAAAGCCGCCCTGGCCATGTATCCCGAATCCTCCATAAACGATATGAAGAAGAAGAGAATCATAATGTTGGGCAGAAAGACAATCACTCCGCCCACGCCGCCAATCACGCCGTTGGCCAGGAGGTCTTTCAACGGGCCGGGAGCCATCTTTTCCTTCACCAGCGCTGCCAGCCAGTCGACACCCTCCTGAATCCAGTCGGCAGGATAAGCGCCCACGAAGAATGTGAACCAGAAGATGAAGGCCATCACACACAGGAAAAGCGGGAACCCGAACAACCGGCTTGTGACAAACGCGTCGAGGATATGGGTCGTCGAGACCGCCTGCTCCTGGGGTTGCTTCATGGTCTCGGCGAGCGCGCCGGAGATGAAGCCGTATTTGTCGTCGGCAATCAGCGACGATATATCCTCACCCGGATTATGACGTTCGAGGTACTCAAGCTGGCGGTCGCGCAGGTCAAGCAGCCCGTCGGCACTCTTTGATTCCCTGACCAGTTCTTCAATCTCGGCATCACGCTCCAACAGCTTTATGCCGAGATAGCGCGCGCAGAATTGCTGGTTGATTGTCTTGTCCTGTTTCAGGGCGTCCTTGATTTCAGACAGAGCTTTCTCGAGGTCCTGGCTGAGCTTGACATGCACATGGCGCACAACCCGGTTCTTCCCTTCATAAACCTGTATGATGGTGTCGAAAAGCTTGTCGACACCTTCACCGGTACGGCTGACAGTGGGCACCACGGGGACACCTATCATGTTTCCCAACGCCTCGAAATCGAGCACCGCGCCTGACCGCCTCAACTCATCATACATGTTCAAAGCGATTACCATCGAGTGGTCCATATCAATAAGCTCGGTGGTGAGATAGAGGTTGCGCTCAAGGTTGGAGGCATCGACCACATTGACTATCACATCGGGATTGTGGTCTTTGAGATATGTCCTGACGTATCTCTCCTCAGGGGAATAGGCCGACAGGGAATATGTTCCCGGCAGGTCAACTATGTTGAAAGTGTAGCCGCCATGTCTGAACGTGCCGGTCTTCGAGTCTACGGTCACGCCGGAATAATTGCCGACATGCTCCTTGGCCCCTGAAGCGATGTTGAACAGCGATGTCTTGCCGCAATTGGGATTGCCAATCAATGCCACATTGATGGTGTGGCGGCGTCCCACAAACTCCCCATGGCTATGCTCGTCGAGCGCCCCGTCATCAACCATAGTATGGTCAGACGCGAACGCCAAATGACCGGCCGCATCCTTGTCTGGCCTGCCATCCTCTTTCCCGGAAGCCACATTTATGGGCATCACCTCTATGAGCGACGCCTCTGTACGACGCAAAGAGACCTCATAATTCATAATCCGGTATTTGACCGGATCTCGCAGCGGAGCCGCCAGCAACGCGGTAATCTTACGGCCTTTCACAAAGCCCATCTCCATCACCCTCTTCCGGAAAGCACCGTGACCAAGGATTTTCACAATGACAGCGGATTCGCCGGTTTTCAGATCTGATAATCTCATCTTGTCTCGGAAATATTCTTATAAATGCGCTGCAAAGGTCGTAAAAAATAATTCACAGTGCAAAAAATCAGCTTCACAGCCCAAAATCAACCCCTAAATCTAACTTTATTTAACACTTCCCCACCCCTCTTATTCCGAATCAGTCCGGTTAAGGGACAGGAAGCCACGATTACATCTTATTTGAAAACCACTATCAGATTACATCCTAAGCAACCGATTTTTTTCATAGGTGAAAAAGATAATCGTAAAAGAATTCGTTGCCCGGACTAATGCCATATCCGTTCAGGCGAAAGCCGGACGCTATGGATGTACATACGCCAAGACATTGCATTTGAGTTTGCGATGTGGATAAGCCCCGAGTTCAAGGTTTATATAGCAAATCCGTTCCATAACGCAGATTAGCCCTCGGAGACTCCAAAAATTTGGATATTTAGCAACTGAAGGTTTTGTTGTTTACTGGGTGCACTAAAAACTCTAATTAATGGATGACAATTTTTGAAACAACACCGTTATGCAGTCTGACATATAGCCCCGAAGACAGAGCATTGGTATCTCCCGATACTCTCCTTCCGTACAGGTCATACATCGCATCCTCTGCGATGTCATCTACTTTGACTGCGTCTATACCGGCAGAGTCTGAGACTGTTACCTTTTTACCTTGTCCCATTGGTATCCATATATCTCCATAGGTGTTGCGGATACTCAGACATAAGACATATTTGCCGGGATGGGAATTGCTCTTATCTTTCCATATCCAATTATCGACACTCAGTTCCAAGTCAATTGTCCCTTCCGGTTCCCAAGAGGCATCAACCCCTGGAGACCATCCCTTCACTGTCCCATCCTGTATAAGTTCAACGCGCACAGTACGTTCAAGTTCTCGAGGTCTGGAATTGCATATGGTTGCATGAAATACATTCGATGAGTTCAGGTCAATTTGATCCGGAAAGTCTGCTACCTCTATTTTAGGAGGAAATATGGATTCAATGAACCGGATATCGGAGCCGTTGTTTGTCACCAAAGCGCAGTATTGTCCTGAAACGGGCATAAGGATACTATGTCCCCAGCCTGAAGGGCTGACATAAAAATCGTTTTCAAGTGAATAGAGTCCGTCAGACAATCCTTCAGGAACAATCTTCATTTCACTGTCAAAACTGCCGTAAATTTTCAAATCAGATTTAAGTTCCACAATGTTGGATGGGACTGCTGTTCCATCATAATAGGGAGTGAATAATGTAGCGAATTTTGAGCCAGCTGGAATTGCAAACGGGCCGTAGTTGACACATTCACCTCTCATCTTGAAATTATCGCCAGGATGAAGGATATGTGGCATTTCATCCCCGAATTGTGTCGCAGGGTCGATATAGTATGAGTCAAGCCACACTGTATAGGAGCGTATTCCGGGATTTTCAGGCGAACGTGGATGAATGTTCAACAAAGCACTCTGACTACCGTTGTAGCCCGTTTTCCATGGTTCTTCCTCTACAACAGGATTAAGGAAGTCAATGGCAAAATACCCGTCAGCCTTTCCGTCCCATCCCCAATTGAAGTGGAACAACCCTTCGCCGTCATAGCCGTCGCATACGAATGCATGGGCAGATGAAACCGAAAAGCCGCCATACAATATCGGGCCGTAATTCTTCAAAGCATCGTAGAGCAACTGAGACCAGTCTCGAAGCGTGAACCAGCTACGGCGAACATATCTGATATCTTCGCTGTAATCCCAATATTTCAGCAGTGCTTGAGTGGCATCGTTGATATCTGCACCGGAAGCCGTCGGGAAATAATTCATACATGCACATCCCCCTAAACCACGCATCAGATGGGCCACGGCTTGTTTCTGCTGTTCGGTTGCGGATGATGCAGAGTAGTCACAGAGCATATTTTCCCAGTCAAGCACATATTGAGAGAAATCAGTATAGATATCTGTTCCTATTTTTTCGGCACGGTATGTCAGTTCACCTTTACCTTGTGGTGGCCAGTTGTGATATTTCATCACCTGAGCCATTGCTGTAGCCACGCATCCCGAAAGACATCTCTCTCCGTTATATTCCGGACACTCAAGATTGAATGGTTCGCCCTGTCCCCATGAGGTCATACAGAGTGGGGCGATTGCCTCTCCTACAGAATAACCGACAGTAAATTCGTTCTCATCAACGGTAGCTTCTGCAATCCATCGGCTCATATATTGCAGCCACTCGTTAAATCCGACTGGGAGATTGTCGGCAGAATCATTTAATTGGCCGTCGCCATATCCCAGCAATGCAGGAAATGCATCATCTGCAGGTGTGACAACAAAACCGCCTTTAGAATCAAACAGATACACAGTGTTGTTGCCGCAACTGTCAGTCATAATTTTAGAAATTTGAAATTGTGGTGTCTGGAGAAACCCTATGACTCGGGACATATTCTTACCTCGCAATCTCTTTAGTGCGACATCCGGGGTAACAGGAGTCGCAAAAACAGGAATTGTGTATAATAGAAATAAAAGTATGTAAATAGGTCTCATATCTTTTTAACTATTTTATTTCCTATTTTTATGTCAAAGGCGTTTATAGAAACGGATTATTCTTTGTAGACATCTGTTCCATCAGGCAGCTGTATCCGATGAGTCATAGATACCTCACTTAACGAAAGCTAAGCATATATTTATTAAGAAAGGCTCCATTAAGATTCTCCGTATTTCCCTCTAACCTGGATACTTTCAAAACATCGTCATCCACAATATGAATTTCGGGGTCTGTCGAAACAAGTCAGGAGCTTGGCAATGGTGCTTTTTCCGACACCTTGTTCTCCGATAAAGACATTGATTTTTTTATATTGCTGTCCGGTAAAAAAAGACAAAATCATATATTCTCTACAAATATAATA
>ERZ778495.111-NODE-111-length-91962-cov-12.617505_pt1 | contig 91962 bp, 78 predicted proteins | sample MGYA00433100_ERZ778495 | MGnify/ENA primary metagenome ERZ778495 (study PRJEB29527, sample SAMN07138962) | mouse gut metagenome | material: feces | host: mouse | place: China:Nanjing | collected 2016-01-25 ...
GATTACCGTGACCGGACTTACACCGGCAAGTGTGGTCCAGCTTCGCTGGACACACAGCAATGAAAAAGACAGGCCATAGCCTGTCCTATAATATCACACCGAAATATCAGGATCTGGAAGCCGCGGCAGCGGCAGGCAGCCTGACAGAGGAGGAAGTCAGAAGCCGTATCCGGGAAGAAGTTTTATCCTGCGCTAAGAACGGAATCTATACAACTGCCTTCGTCCCGGTAAAGACCTGGTGGTTCCCCATCGCCATGCAGGAGGCGAAAGCCTGCGAAAAGGAAATTTTCACTATGTAGTGGGAAGTTCCAGGCTCACGCACAGGGCATGATTGACTTTCTTCAGTATTTCCGCATCCAGATGGCATACCTTGTCTTTTAATCTTCGTTTATCAATGGTGCGAAGCTGCTCCAGCAGGATCACGGAATCCTTCACAATGGCGTAGGAGGACGCGTCGATCTCTATATGGGTAGGCAGCTTCGCCTTATTCATCTTTGATGTTATGGCCGCACAGATCACTGTGGGGCTGTGTTTATTGCCGATGTCATTCTGAATGATCAGCACCGGACGGATCCCGCCCTGTTCACTGCCGACTACCGGCCTTAAATCCGCGTAAAAAATATCACCTCGTTTGATAACCACACATTTCACACTCCGATTTTTTTCTGTTCAGATATAATTCTTCCCAAGTTCTCTCGTGTGTATTCCATGGTTTTTCTTGTTTTTTACTTTTCTGAAGCCAAACCGCCTTGGGCGGTAGGATTTTTGCTTGCTGCGGGATGTGTTCTTACGGTTCTGCGGGAAGAAAAAGGCGGGGCACACGCTTGTTTATACAGCAGGCAAACTCGTAATTAAAGCGGCCAGAAAGCTCTCCCAGTTCCTCCAGCGTAATGCTCTCTTCCCCGTCCCGTCCAACTAATGTCACTTCGTCCAGCTCTTCCGCTTCCGGAATATCCGTCACATCCACCATAAACTGATCCATGCAGACTCGTCCTATGATCGGCGCACGCCTGCCGCGTATCAGCACACTGCCCTTGTTTGACAGCCCTCTGGCATACCCGTCCGCATATCCCACGGGAATGGTGGCAACCCTGGTAGGGCGCTTTGTGACAAATGTGCCGCCGTAGCTGATCTCCACGCCGGGTTCCACTGTCTTTATGTATACAACTCTGCTTTTGAGAGCCATAACCGGTTTTAAAGGCACCGGCTCCTTTTCCACCTCACCGGACGGATAGAGACCGTACAGAATAATACCTGCCCGCACGGCATCCATATTCGCCTCGGGAATACGGATGATACCCGCACTGTTGGAACAATGCTTCATAGGCACATGCAGCCCTTTTTCCTCTAAGGCCCGGACAAATTCCAAATATCTATCAAGCTGTACATAGGCCGGTTCCCTGCCCGTCTCATCTGCCCTGGCAAAATGTGTGAAGAGCCCTTCCACGAAAAGCCCGGGCATTTCAGCGATTTTCAGGATCTCGGGTACATCGTGCTCCAGGTTGCGGTAGCCGATACGTGTCATGCCTGTATCCAGCTTAATATGTATCTTTACTGTTTTATTCAGCCGTTTTGCCGTGTCCGATAAATCTTCAGCCATCTTTCCGGTAAAAACGGTGGGACGGAAGTCGTTTTCAATGATCGTCTCGTAATCTTCCATGAAGGTATATCCAAGGATCAGAATGGGTTTTTCAATTCCGCCTTCCCTGAGTGCAAGTCCCTCTTCCACACAGGCTACAGCAAAGCCCCAGATATAAGGCAGGGGTTCTATATGCCTGGCAATGGGAAGTGCACCATGTCCATAGCCGTCCGCCTTCAATACGGCTATGATTTTTGTATCCTTGCGGATATGGCTCTTCATACTTTCCAGATTATAGGAAACCGCATCCAAATCTATGGAAACGTAAATCCTGCTTGGTGTCTTCATAAAACTGTTCCTCTTTTCTTCAAGATTTCCGTTGTCTGTGTGATCATATCTCCGGCTATCATACTGTACTCTCCCTTTTGGGAAACTGCCAGATCCCCTGCCATCCCATGGAAATAAACACCCAAAGGCGCTGCCTCTTTTGCCGTAAGGCCCTGGGCCAAAAGCCCCATCAGGATTCCGAAAAGCACATCTCCGCTTCCCGCTGTTGCCATTCCGCTGTTGCCGGAAGTGTTGATAAATATCTCCTCACTGCCGTCGGATATGACGGTACGTGAATCTTTGCACACTACGGTCAGGTGATATTTCTGTGCAAAACGCCTTGTCAGGTAAAGGGGTGCTTCCTTCCACTCTTTGACAGAGACCCCGGAGATTCTGGAGAACTCACCGAGATGGGGGGTTATGAGGATAGGTGCCGGATACTGTGTCAGCACCTCCATCCTGCCCGCCAGCAGATTCAGCCCGTCCGCATCAATCAACAGCGGTTTACCGCCCTCGGCCAGTATGGTGTAGAGAATATCTTCTGCCTGCTGTCCTGTGCCAAGTCCCGGTCCTACTCCGATCACATCAGCCCAGGTAAGCCCTTCCTGTATCTGTTCTTTTTTGATCTCCTCATCGTCATAGAAGCTGTACATAGCCTCCGGCAGCATTGTGGTCAGTGCCTGCCTGTTCTCCTCCCTGGTATGTACCTTGATCATGCCTGCACCTGTCCTGAGTGCTGCACAGGCAGAGAGATACGCTGCGCCGCTGATATCACGGCTTCCGGCTGCCAGGAATATCTTCCCATAGGTTCCCTTGTTTCCATCCGGCTTTCTTTCCGGGATCCGGTACAGATCCTTCTCCTCACAGCGCAGTACAGACAGTTCAAAATCGTTCCGGGGCAGTTTATAGATCCCGATATCAGCAGTCCTGACCTTTCCCGCATAGGAAGCACCCGGATAGAATAACAGCCCCGCCTTCTCATAGGCAAAGGTCACAGTCACGTCAGCTTTCACTGCGCAGCCCAGCACCTTTCCCGTATCCGCGCTGATACCGGAGGGGATATCCACTGCCATGATCCTGGCCTCTGACCGGTTCAGGGCTTCGATGGTGTCTCTGTAAATTCCATCCACTTCTCTGGACAGTCCTACACCAAAGACAGCATCTACTATAGTAGTATATTCAGCAGGTACGGCATTCTTGACAAAGGATATGTGATAATTTTCCGCAATATTCACTTGCTTTCTCATTTCTTCTGTATAATGATCCTTTTTTCCAAGGATACAGATATCTGCCGAAACCCCTGTCACATGAAGCATACGGGCCACAGCTACGCCATCCCCACCGTTATTTCCGGTTCCGCAGAGTACCAGAACCTTTTTAAGCGGAAATTTTTCCTCCAGGAGGGCCTGGTACACACTCAGGGCTGCCCGTTCCATAAGGACCAGGGATGGGATCCCGATCTTGCGGATGGTATAATCATCCAAAAATTTCATCTGTCCGCCGGTTACGATTTGTTTCATGTCATTCACTCCTCTCTTTTGCCGGTATCAGCAAAAAGGCCGCCGCAAAAGTCCCGCAGCAGCCTTTTCTTACTTTTTATGTTCCGTCACATAACAATTCAGATTATAAGACAATCGCATGAGGCTCTCGGATAGATGTACGTTTTCCACAATAACATCCTCCGGCACCTCCAGATCCAGATGTGCGAAATTCCAGATGGCCTTGATCCCGTTTTCCACCAGCAGGTTCGCTGTCTCCTCCGCATTATTCTTAGGCAGAGTGAGCGCTGCTATCTGAACGTCATTATCCTTCAGATACTGGGGAAGTTCATCCATCATAAGAATTTCGTTGCCTCGTATGGAGATGCCTTTCAGAACCGGATTCACATCAAAGATGCCTACAACCTTAAACCCGCGTTTTTCAAACTGTACATAATTCGCCAGAGCCTGGCCCAGATTACCGGCTCCGATGATGATCATGTTGTGGGTCCGGTCAAGTCCCAGGATCTTACCTATTTCCGTGTACAGGTACTGCACATTATATCCGTATCCCTGCTGCCCAAAACCCCCAAAATTATTCAGGTCCTGGCGGATCTGGGATGCCGTCACGCGCATTTTGGTACTCAGCTCATTTGAGGAAATACGCTCCACACCATCTTCCAAAAGTTCTCCTAAATATCTGTAATATCGGGGAAGTCTTCTGATGACTGCTTTTGATATGCATTTTTCGTCCACGACTTTACCCTCCTTATGTCTTAGTTTTCTGTTTCATATAGGAATATTATATATAATTGTTAAAATAAAGTCAAATACAATTCCAGTTATTGTTGTTTTTATCTGTTGTCAAATTCTGAATTTCAGATATAATAGGAAGGGTGAAGCAAAAATCCCACGGCCAAAGACCATTCCCAGTGGATTTTTGTCTATGACTGTAAGAGACAAAACAGTTACACCTAAAGATAAAGGAGATTCTTAAATATGATACTGACATGTCAAAATATTGAAAAATCGTTTGGAGGCATGAATTTGATCCATGACGCCTCCTTCCATATAGAGGAACGCGAAAAAGCCGCCTTAGTGGGCATCAACGGAGCGGGCAAATCCACACTACTGCGCATTATCATGCAGGAGATTCCTGCGGACAGCGGGGAGGTCATCTTATCCAGAGGCAGGACCATCGGCTACCTGGCCCAGCACCAGGAGCTGGACAGCGCCCTCACCATCTACGATGCCCTGCTGCAGGTCAAACAGCATATTCTGGATATGGAGCTTCATATGCGGGAAACGGAAAAGCAGATGAAGCACGCTTCCGGGAAAGAACTGGAACACCTGATGGAGACGTATTCCCGGCTGACCCATGAATTTGAAATGGAAAACGGCTACGCATATAAAAGCGAGCTTGTGGGCGTGCTGAAAGGGCTTGGCTTTCCTGAGAGTGACTTTGAAAAAGAAATCTCCACTCTGTCAGGAGGGCAGAAAACACGTGTGGCACTTGGACGCCTGCTTTTGTCAAAACCGGACATCATCCTTTTGGATGAGCCTACCAACCATCTGGATATGGATTCCATTTCCTGGCTGGAGACCTATCTGCTGAACTATCCGGGAGCTGTCCTGATCGTATCCCATGATCGGTATTTTCTGGACAGGATCGTAACCAAAGTTATTGATATTGACAACGGAAAGGTAAGCTCATTTACCGGAAATTATTCTGCTTACAGTGAGAAAAAGGCCCAGCTTCGCAGGGATGCCTACCAGGCGTATCTGAACCAGCAGCAGGAGATCAAACATCAGGAGGAAGTGATCGCCAAATTAAAACAGTTTAACAGGGAGAAATCCATAAAGCGGGCAGAAAGCCGAGAAAAACTGCTGGATAAGATTGAAGTCATAGAAAAGCCCACAGAGGTAAACGCTTCCATGCGTATTTACTTAAAGCCCCGTATGGAAAGCGGAACGGATGTACTGACAGTGGAACATCTCACAAAATCCTTCCCCTCTCTTCCCCTCTTTTCGGACCTGAATTTTTCTATCAAACGGGGGGAACGGGTAGCGATCATCGGAAACAACGGAACAGGTAAGACCACCATACTGAAAATCTTAAACGAGCTGGTTCCCGCCGACGCCGGGGTCTTTCATCTGGGAAGCAAAGTACACATCGGATACTATGACCAGGAGCACCATGTACTCCATATGGAGAAAACCATCTTTGAGGAGATCTCTGATGATTTTCCAAAGCTCACCAACACAGAGATCCGCAATCTGCTGGCAGCTTTCCTCTTCACCGGAGATGATGTGTTTAAAAAGATCTCTTCGTTAAGCGGCGGGGAACGGGGACGTGTATCCCTGGCTAAGCTCATGCTGTCAGAAGCCAACTTTCTGATCCTCGATGAGCCTACCAACCACCTGGATATTATGTCAAAGGAGATTCTGGAGGATGCCTTGTGCAATTACACCGGAACTGTGCTGTATGTGTCTCATGACCGGTATTTTATCAACAGGACAGCCACCAGGATCCTGGAGCTGACTAACAAAAGTATGGTGAATTACATCGGCAATTATGATTACTACATGGAAAAAAGAGAGGAACTTACCCGTATCTATGCACCTGGCCAGGAGGAGGAAGAAACTGCGGAATCTGTCTCTGCCACAAAGCTGGACTGGAAACAACAGAAAGAGGAACAGGCACGTCAAAGAAAACGCGAAAATGATTTGAAAAAGACTGAAGCAGAGATTGAACGCCTGGAAGCCAAAGACAAGGAGATTGACGCCGAGATGGAGAAGCCGGATGTGGCGGTCAATGTGGCCGAATGCGTAAAGCTGGCCAACGAAAAAGCCGAAATCGCACAAAAACTGGAAGAACTCTATGAAAAATGGGAAGAACTGGCATAATGCCTGTTCTTCCCGTTTTTCCTGTTATAAGGGCAGGTCCCGCTTGCTGAACCGTATAATTCCGATTCCCATAAGTAAAATCCCCGCCAGATACAAAATACCGCACATCATCCATGCTTTTCCGTCACCTGCGCTCAGACCGTCTATGTCAAACAAAGTCACAGGTGTGGCATATTTTACTTTCTCAAATCTGTCTCCAACCTGCGATATCATCTGCACAAGGACCGAATATACTACTATGGCTGTGCTGACTGCAGAGGAAGTTTTTGACTCATTGCTGAAACAGGAAGCACAGAAACATGCACCGCCAAAGAATACAAGCATTCCCAGCAGACCCACATTGATCCGGATAAACGCTGCTGTTTCCATTTCCCCGGGGAAAAGCACCTCACTGACAACAAGTATCAGGCAAGTCACATAAATGACAATGACAAGCAGGGACACCAGCATGAAAACACACTGTGTCATCATGATTTTCCAGCGTTTGGCAGGTACCGCCAAAAGGTAAGCCATGGAGCCGTTGTCCACGTATTTGGCTGCCAGTCTGTTTGAGAGAATTATGATGAATACCGCCGGGAAAGCCACATACAGCATTCCGTATAAGTATCCTGATACAAATTCCAGCAATGTCTGGCCCACATCAGCCATGCCAAATGCCGCGAACAAATCCGGCATGCTGTCAGCCATCATTTTCAGGCTGTCTCCCATTTCAGGATTGAACATCATAGTGATCATACTGCCATAGACACTGAGAACCGCAAGAAAGATGACGAGCAGCAGCCAGTTTGATTTGATCTCTTTTTTAAATAACGTAGCATTCATGGTCGTGCTGCCTCCTCTCCGTAAAAATGCATGAAAAACTCTTCCAGACTCTGTGTGCGCACATCTAAATCTGTTATCGTATACGCACTGGCCTTTTTCAGGAAAGGATCAATATTTTTTCCCACTTTGGCAGTCACTGCTTTTTCCCCGGCCTGATAAGAGACCTCAGGAAATGCAGCAGCGAATGCTTCCGCCATAGCTGGCTCCCGGAAAGTGATCTCTATCACTTTCTGTCTTCCCTCTTTTAATTTTTCAATTTCCTCCACCGCAACCAGGCGCCCGTCACGGATGATCGCGGCACGGTCACAGGTTCGTTCAATCTCCTCAAACATATGGGAAGACATAAGTATGGTTTTTCCTTTTTTCTTCTCTGAAAGGATCAACTCTACAAACCGGTTCTGCATCAAAGGGTCCAGACCACTGGTCGGTTCATCCAGGATCAGGATGCTTGCCAGCGGATTCATGAATGCACAGACGATTCCAATCTTCTGCTTCATGCCTTTTGACATTTTCTTCAACTTGCCGGAGGGATTCAGTTCAAACATTTTCATTAATTCCTGAGCCAGGCCCAAATCTCTCATTTTCTTCATCTTTGCCACAAAACGGATAAATTCCATTCCTGTCATAGAGTCAATAAAAGCAATTTCCCCGGGAAGATATCCAAGGGATGTCTGGATTTTATCCGCCTCCTTAAAACAATCCATATCCAGGATAGACAGGCTGCCGCTGTCAGGCTTGATAAAGCCCATGATCTGACGGATCGTTGTGGTCTTCCCGGCTCCGTTTGGGCCTAAAAATCCAAGTACCTCTCCTTGTTTCACCGAAAAACTCACGTCAAAAACACCGCGGTTCTGTCCATAGTCTTTTGTAATATGGCTGATTTCTATTACGTTCATATTTCTTGCCTCCTTCCAACCATTTCTGTCAGATACTCCTCTTTGTATGCGATCCGCTTCAGCATTTCCGACCACTTTCTGAATTGCTGCATCAATAAATCCGCATCTACCGTATCGGTATAGAACATTCTCTGATGCATATATCCGTCAGTAAGCCAGAGAAGCATATGCAGTATCTCTCTGGGTTCTGCATCCTCCCTGAACTTTGTCATATCTACATTTTTGCAATAGTCCTCAAACATATTTGCAATCTGGTTTTTCATAAAGGAATTCATTGCCTCCGATACATCCTCCCTGGATGTAAAAAATGCCCGGACGCTGAATTCCATAAGATAGGGGAAATCAGAGAGAATGCGGGCTTTCTTTTCGGTTGTGTAAGCCAATAACTCGAAGAAATCCGTAATTTCAAAAAAACGCAGATCCAAAAGACGTGAACCCACCTTTTCAAAGACATACTCAAACAGATACATATACAGCTCTTTTTTGTTCTTAAAATAATAAAACAGCAGTCCCTTTGAGATCCCGGCTTTGGCGGCGATCAGATCTGTAGATGCACGTTTATATTCACAGGTGCCGAAAACCTCCAGTGCCGCATTGACGATCGCATTCTTTTTTTCCTCTGAAAGACTGCTAAGTTTGTCCTCCATATTGAGCCCCCTTTATGTACTTTACCGATTCGGTTAATACCCATTATAAGAAATTGACTCAGATTTTCAACCCCTGTCTGAAAACTTTTTATAAAAGAACAAGTCCATGTAAGCAGGGACTTATACTCTCTTACATGGACTTGTGAAATGAATTAAGCTTATTTTTATGCGTATAAAGCATCCAGATTTTTTCTGACAGCCAGGATAAATTCACGGCTGTTCAGCACAGTCGGATTCTCCAGTGATGTGATCAGCGCAAGGTCTTTTGTCATCTCGCCTTTTTCGATCGTAGCAAGCGTGGCCTTTTCCAGACGGTCAGCAAATTGGCAGAGGCTGCTGCTTGCGTCTAATTCTCCCCGTTTTCTAAGTGCGCCTGTCCAGGCAAAAATAGTTGCCACGGAGTTGGTGGAAGTTTCCTCACCTTTCAGATGTTTGTAATAGTGGCGCTGCACGGTTCCGTGTGCTGCTTCATATTCAAAATATCCGTGAGGGGATACCAGAACAGAAGTCATCATAGCCAGAGAACCGAAGGCAGAGGATACCATATCACTCATAACATCCCCGTCATAGTTCTTGCAGGCCCAGATAAAGCCCCCCTCTGCTTTCATGACACGTGCCACTGCATCGTCGATCAGCGTATAGAAATATGTAATACCGGCCTTCTCAAAAGCTTCTTTGTATTCTTTATCGTAAATATCCTGGAAAATATCCTTAAAGGTATGGTCATACTTTTTGGAGATGGTATCCTTGGTGGAAAACCATACATCCTGTTTTGTGGAGAGCGCATACTCAAAACAGCTTCTCGCAAAGCTCTCAATCGAGTCATTTAAGTTGTGCATCCCCTGTGCCACACCGGCACCTGTGAAATTGTGCACCAGTTCTCTTTTCTCTGTGCCGTCAGCAGAGGTATAAACCAGCTCCACTTTTCCCGGTCCCGGAACGACCATCTCCGTATTTTTATAGACATCTCCATAGGCATGTCTTGCCAGGGTGATGGGTTTCTTCCAGTTTTTTACACAGGGTTCAATCCCCTTTACTACAATAGGAGCACGGAAGACGGTACCGTCCAGCATGGAACGGATGGTACCATTGGGGCTTTTATACATTTCTTTTAAGTGGTACTCATCCATACGCGCCGCATTGGGTGTGATGGTTGCGCATTTAACTGCTACTTTGTACTTCTTTGTGGCATTGGCCGCATCCACTGTAACCTGGTCATTTGTCTCATTTCTGTATTCCAGTCCCAAGTCATAATATTCTGTATTGAGTTCCACATATGGCTCCAGCAAATCCTCTTTGATCATTTTCCAGAGGATTCGTGTCATCTCGTCTCCATCCATCTCCACTAAAGGTGTTGTCATTTTAATTCTTTCCATTGTTGTCATTCTCCTTTCCGTTCTTCCTGCAGAATTTCTTCCAGATTATAATGCTTCAGATTCTCAACCGTATTAAAAATATGCCTCGCCGCCACCTGTTCCGCTAAATCTGCATCCTTATTTTTTATGGCTTCCAATATTTCTGTGTGCTCGTTGCCTGATTTATTCAGGCGCATACGGTTCATGATGGATACCTGCCGCACACGCTGTACATACTGATGGAAATCAGACAGTGTGTGGGAAAGCATCCGGCTGCCGGAGGCTTCATAGAGAAGCTTGTGGAATTTGCCGTCCATCTCACAGACTTGCTCATAATGTTCTTTTTTCGCGTGGTAGTCTGACAATACGATGGCTTCCTCCATGGCTTCTAACTGTTCCGGTGTTATATTTTCCACGGCCATCCGGGCACAGAGCCCTTCCAGCCGGGAACGGATCAAATAAATATCCGTTACATCCCTTGCGGATATTCCGTTGACAAAGGCTCCTTTGTTTGGCACCAGGCGCACCAGCCCCTCCAGTTCAAGCTGTCTAATGGCCTCCCGCACCGGAGTTCTGCTGACTCCCAGTTCTTTTCCAATGGTGCATTCCACCAGTTCATCTCCCTGCTGGTAATGACCTTTCAGAATATCAGAACGAATCTTGTCAAATACCTGGCCCCGCAGGGACTTCTCTCTAACTGCCATTTTACTTCCTTCCTCGCTTATGCCTTATAAGGTTATATGCAGTCTCCTGCAGCTCTCCTCAATGACGGATATTAGCTCCTCGTCTGTCAGGACTGTGACACGTCCCTCCTCATACTGGGCATCCACCCAGACTTTTATCATCTGCACCAGTTCACTGTTCTTCCGTACCTGGCTCTCACCCGAAAGGCGGTAGTGGTTGTTGATCCAGTGGGCAATACCTGCCAGGCCTGAAGTGTTGGAAACAGCCACCTGAGGCGGACGGCCCAGGAATTTATCCGTATCAAAGATATTGTAGATTTCCTCGTTTTTCAGCAGACCATCTGCGTGGATACCGGCCCTTGTCACATTGAATGCGCTTCCCACAAACGGTGTAGTGGAGGGAACCTTGTATCCAATCTCTTTTTCATAATATTCTGCAAGCTCTGTGATGACCCTTGTATCCATGCCATCCAGGGAGCCTTTGATCTGGGCATACTCAAATACCATGGCTTCCAGGGGGGTATTGCCGGTTCTCTCACCAATACCGAACAGGGAACAGTTCACACCGCTTGCGCCGTAGAGCCATGCGGTTGTGGAGTTGCTCACAGCTTTGTAAAAATCATTATGGCCGTGGAACTCTATCAGCTCAGAGGGGATTCCGGCATGTGTCAAAATACCGTAGATAATACCCGGTATGGAGCGGGGGATCACAGCACCGGGATAGTTGACGCCATAACCCATAGTGTCGCAGCACCGCACTTTGATCGGTATGGAATACTCCTCCATCAGTTTGTTCAGCTCCAAACAGAAGGGGATCACATAGCCGTAGATATCGGCTCTTGTAATATCCTCCAGATGGCATCTGGGGCTGATCCCTGTCTCCAGGCATTCACGGATCACACTCAAATAGTGCTCCATGGCCTCTCTTCTGGTCATTTTCATTTTATAGAAAATATGGTAATCCGAACAGCTTACCAGGATACCTGTCTCCTTAAGTCCGATGTCCTTTACCAGTTCAAAATCTTTTTTGCTGGCGCGTATCCAGCTTGTGACTTCGGGGAATTTGTACCCCCGCTCCAGGCATTTATATACGGCGTCTCTGTCCTTTTTGCTGTAGAGGAAAAACTCGCTCTGACGGATCCTTCCGTTTGGACCTCCCAGTTTGTGCAGGTAATCAAAGATGGTCACAATCTGCTCAGTGCTGTAAGGAGCTCTTGACTGCTGCCCGTCGCGGAACGTGGTGTCAGTGATCCAAATGTCATCCGGCATATGGTGGGGCACGATCCTGTCGTTAAACGCAATCTTTGGTACCTCTGTGTAGGGAAACAGATTGTGAAATACATTCGGCGTCTGTACATCCACCAGGGGATACATATGCTCTTCCAGTTCCAGTAAATTTGTATGGTAATTCATTCTGACAGCTCTGTTTATCATTTTCGTCACTCCTCATCCTAACTTCCGGGATATCCCGGCATCACATTTTCAATATGCTATCACTTTATCCTAATGAATTTCTTGTATCATTGTATACAATGATACATTATTTGTCAATATAAATTTTCAACTCTTTTCGTCATATAAAAAATGCTCTAACTGAAAAAGCCCCCAACCCTGCAGGTTGTGGGGATAACCTAAATCCTTTGCTGTCTGCATGAGTCTTTTTTTGACTTGCAGATTTGTCAGTGCGGGATCTTTTTCAAGAAGCAGGGCAATCCCTCCTGACACCATGGGCGTGGACATGGAGGTACCGCTTTTCACTGCATAGGGCATACTGCCGCTTCTGTTGGCGCAGGAAACAATGGCATTGCCCGGTGCCACAATATCCGGCTTGATAATACAGTCACAGGTAGGCCCTCTCCCGGATATGCCCTGATGGCGCACCAGCATATCCGCAGAACCTACGGTTATGACCTTCCGGCTGCTTCCGGGAGCTGTGATGCTCCCCTGCCCCGGACCCATATTGCCTGCTGCTGCCACAACAATAAAACCATCGTCCCAGGCGGATTCCACTGCATGGATCAAATCCTGGTGAGATTCTTTTTGTGTGGTGCCCACGGAAATATTGATGATCCGGATATTGTACTTTATCCTGTTTTCCTTGATCCAGTGCAGTGCTTCGATGACCTGCTCTTTATTGCCATTGCCGCTCTCATCCAGCACCTTCACTGCAATGATATCGCAGCCAGGAGCCACGCCTTTGTATTTTCCGTTCAGCGCAGCCCCGTTTCCGGCCAGAATACCGGCCACGTGTGTGCCATGCCCATTGTCATCATAAGGGAAGGTTCTCCCGTGTACCATATCCAGAAAAGCACGGATCCGGCAGTCGAAATCTATATGAGGATAAATCCCGGTGTCCAGGATGGCGACACCTATATTTTTTCCAGTAAGCCATTTCTGCATCATTTCTCAAAGCTCCGTATATTAGTTCTTCTTTATGGTATTCAGAAAACAGCTTTACTGCCAATATTTTCCCGGCTTTCCTCATAGACTTATTAAAAACAGACAGTATGGAAATTTTATGGCCACAATAAAGGAAATGATTTTATCTGAGGACTATGCAGATTATATCCTCCCCATATATCCGCAGTTTCTGGATGATTACCGGCAGTACGGTGCCCAGCTTTTCAATAACTATTATGGGATGATCCATAGGCTTCTTCCCTCCTCAGATATCAGAGACTACTATTCAAACGGGCTTTTTTACAATACAGTCCCGAATCTCTATTCACTTTTGGATACCGTCAATCTGGAGGTCTCAGGGATCACCACGGTTCAGAACCAGCCTGCCCTCAATCTGAAAGGACGGGGAATTCTCATCGGCTTCATTGACACGGGAATTGATTACACCCATCCGGCATTCCGGCGTTCAGACGGAAGCAGCCGTATATACGGACTGTGGGACCAGACCATCCAGAGTGGTACGCCGCCATATGAAATGCTGTATGGAAGCGGGTATACAAATGAAGATCTGAATAACGCGCTGGCTTCGGAAAATCCGCTGGAACTTGTCCCCTCCCAGGATACCATTGGACACGGAACATTTCTGGCCGGCACTGCCGCCGGAAGCAGCATACCCGAAAATGATTTTATCGGAGCGGCCCCGTCCAGTATGCTGGCAGTGGTAAAGCTAAAAGAATCGAAAAAGTATCTGAAAGAACTCTTCTACCACACAAGCGACAACCCTGTTTACCAGGAATCAGACATTATGATGGGAATCCGTTATCTTCTGTTTCTCTCCAATGAACTGCAGGCACCGCTGGTCATCTGCATTGGCCTGGGTTCAAACCAGGGAGCTCATTCAGGACAATCTGCCCTGGCAATATCCCTGACCTTATCCGCCAATTACTGGGGGGTCTACTCTGTTGCAGCCGCAGGGAATGAAGCGGGGAAGGCACATCATTTCTTCTCGGACGCACCTGCACCCGATACCAGCGTGACAGTGGAGATACTGGTTCCAGAAAATACCAGGGGATTCACCGCAGAGTTATGGGGTGCTCCTCCAGAAATCTATTCCGTGGGGTTTGAATCTCCCCTGGGAGAAGTCATCCAAAGGCTGCCTACCAGGATCAATTACACAGATACCATACAGTTTGTATTGGAAGATACAGAGATTTTTATTGCCTCAGAACTGATCCAGACTGTATCCGGGGATCAGCTGATATTTTTCCGGTTCTCAAATCCAACGCCCGGCGCCTGGAAGATCAAGGTTTATTCCAGCAGCAACAATGCGGGGAACTTCCATATCTGGCTTCCGGTCTCTGGTTTTATGCAGCCGGACGTCACATTTTTAAGACCTGATCCCAACACCACCATTACAGCCCCCTCCGCCGCACAGGTTGCCCTCACTACATCTACTTATAATGGATACACTAACAGCCTGTTCGTCAATTCCAGCAGGGGATTCACCCGCACAGGCATCATCAAACCCGATATAGCGGCTCCCGGTGTAAATGTCCCCGGTCCGGCTCCGGGCGGCCGTTTTACCACCATGACAGGCTCCTCCGTGGCGGCGGCGATCACTGCCGGCGCCTGTGCCCTGGTGATCGAATGGGGCGCTAAAAGAAATCCGCCCAAAATTTTTAATAACGCAGAACTTAAAGCCCTTTTCATCCGGGGAGCCAGGAGAAGCCAGGTGCAGCTTTATCCCAACCGGGAATGGGGATATGGCGCTCTGGATGTGTACCGGATCTTTTCGGTCTTCACAAATATTTAAACTTTTTTCACACAAAGATGCACCAATTCCTCCCCGGCACATATCATGTAAGTGTAATCAAAATTCTTTGGAGGATACAAAATGAGTGATTTAGCTGCTACAAACTGTGGTTGCGGATGCGACGATAACTGTGGAGGAGGATGTGGAGTTTCCCGTGGATTCGGCGGCGATTGCAGCTGTATTATCTGGATTCTTCTTCTGCTTTGCTGCTGTGGAAATGGAAACAGCGGCTGTGGAAATGATTGTGGCTGTGGCGGCGGCTTCGGCGGCGACTGCAGTTGTATCATCATCATCCTGCTGCTTCTGTGCGGATGCGGCGGAAATGGATTCTGCTAATCTGAATAGAGCATAAAATACCAGTGTGGGGCTGCTGTAAAGCAGCCTCATCTTAGAAAAGCCGGGGTGATGAGCCCCGGCTTTTAATTTGCTTACATTTCTTTTGCTTTCCTGTTTTCCCGATTCAATTTTCTTTTTTCTTCCGCCTCCATGGCTCTTTTGGCTGCCAGTTGCTTTCTTTTTACACAGTCCATATCTATTTCATAAATGGTGTTGTCTTCCTCCACCAGTCTGATTTCATGCTGTTCCATGTTTAAACACTCCTTTCCCTATTATACTATGGCAGAACTGGTTTTTCGTCATATCCTGTATAGTGGAAACATAAGGTTTAAAAAGCGGAAGTTTTGGAAGGAGCGAGAATGGAAGAACATAATATTCTGGACGAAATGATATCGGAGGATCAGGTAGAAATTCTAAAAGCGGCCATGCCTTATCTTCCGGCGCAGGGCCAGAGGCTTATATCCGTCTATGCTAAATTTCTGGAGTTATCCAATACCATACGTCTTTTCTCACGGCCGCAGGCAGATATGCAGATGCATGCCCAGGAACAGGTCAATGCAGACCCACTGGAAATGCTTTCAGCCTGCAGTAAAGTATGCAGCGGGCCGGCAAAAGAAAGAATAGAGAATCTCATCAATACCATGGCTATGCTGCAGCTCTTCGAGCTGGCACAGGATATGCCGAAACAGTAAACGGAGGTAAATATGAATAATCAGAATTACAGGCAGAATTTCAAGAATCCTGCCGGAAAGCCCGGGGCAGACGAAACACAGCAGCCCAATCACCGCCAGGGCGGTTTAAACAAGACCAGCTTCCGGCAAAATGGTCCCGGTTATCCCCAGGGAAACCAGCAGCCCTACCACGCCGGCCCGCAGCCCGGTTCCCAGACAGAATCCACGGCTTATCCGAACAACTCCCCGTCTGGCTCCCCGCCATTTCAGAACCGGCCTCAGCAGGGCAGTGCGTCCCGCCCAAATAGTTCCCAGCAGGGCAATACATCTAGTCAAAATAGTCCGCAACAGGGAAATACATCTAATCAAAATAGTCCGCAGCAGGGAAATGCCTCCTATGCTAACCCCAATGGGACGCAGCAAGGAATCCCGCCTTATCCAAACGGCCCGCAGCAGGGAACTCCGCCTTATCCAAACGGCTCACAGCAGGGAACCCCGCCTTACCAAAACGGCTCACAGCAGGGAACCCCGCCTTACCAAAACGGCCCGCAGCAGGGAACCCCGCCTTACCAAAACGGCCCGCAGCAGGGAATTCCCCCATACCAATCCGGGCCGCAGGCATACGGGCAGTACCAGCAGAATGCACAGCAGCAGGGAAATACGCAGCAGCAGAGCAATTCACAGGATAACTGGATGAACAATCCTAATCTGAAAGGCATGGACCCCGAAAAACTGAAAATGCTCAACAATATAGCAAATCAGGGCAGTCAGAAGGGAATGAATGAATTGATGCCCTTTCTCATGTCAGCAGTTTCACAGAACAAAAGTCAACCCGGGGGACTTGATTTTTCGCGTCAGGAGATGGACACCATAATAGAGGTATTAAAAATGGGAAAATCACCGGAAGAGGTATCCCGCATCAACCGTATGATGCAGATTGTTAAAATGATGCATTGATATAACCAGGCAGCAGGTCTGCGCATTCGTTAAAAACAGCCGTCCGGCATACAATACCGGACGGCTGTCTGTACAGCAGCTATTCTCTTACGGTCAGCGTCTTAACGACACGGACCTGCTGAACCGTTACGCTTTCTCTTCATTGCGGCGCTCAAAGTTTTCCAATATGCACTCTCTTAAAAGGATCAGCGCATACGTTGCTGCCTGCTCCCTGATCTTGCTGCGGTCTCCGCCAAAGTGGAATTCCCGCACCACGGTCTTTCCTTTTAAACAGCATCCGATAAATACCGTACCCACAGGAGCCTGCTCTGTACCGCCGTCCGGCCCGGCAAATCCGGTAATGGAGACTGCGGCATCAGAGCCTGTGACGAAGCATCCGCCTTTTGCCATTTCCTTTGCACATTTTTCACTGACTGCCCCATATTCCTTCAGGGTACTTTTCTTTACCATGACGTATTTTCTCTTAGCCCGGTTGGTGTATGTGACGAATCCTTGTTTCAGTACATCAGAAGCACCCGGTACATCCACGATCCTGGCTGACAGGGCACCGCCTGTGCAGGATTCTACTGTGGTCAGGGAAATATCCTGGTTTCGGAGCAGGTCCACCACCGCACACTCCAGGGATTTGTCCTCGTCGGTGGTGTAGATATTGGCGCCAAAGCGCACCTTCAGTTCACGCACCACCGGCTTGATCAGCTTTCTTGCCGCTTTATCATTTTCCGCCTTGGCTGTCACACGCAGGTGTACCTCCCCGGTCTTGGCGTATGTGGCTATCGTCGGGTTAGACTGCTTCTCGATCAGATCCGCAATATCTGTCTCCACCTGGCTCTCACCAATACCGCAGACCTTGACCATCTCGGAAGCGATCACCTCCGGCTGCTTTTTCCTGAGATAAGGATAGATCTTATCCTCAAACATGGGGATCAGTTCGTTTGGCGGGCCGGGAAGCAGGATCAGAATGGTTTTGTTTTCCTCCATGATGATCCCCGGTGCAGTTCCGTTTTCATTGTCCACTGCAATGGCCCCCTCCGGGAGAAGTGCCTGCTTCCAGTTGTTTTCTGTGATCTTGGTGCCCGGATGGCTTCTCACATAGTTTTCCATATAGGCCTGAATGCGCTCTCTGGAGTGTTTATCCTCTGCCAGCTTTTTCCCCATAACCTTTGCAGCCACCTCTTTTGTCAAGTCATCTTTGGTTGGCCCGAGGCCGCCGCAGAGGATCACCACATCCGAACGCTTTACCGCCGTCTGGATCGTCTCCTCCAGGCGTTTGTCATTGTCACCCACAATACTCTGATGATACATAGAAAGCCCAAGGGCGGCACATTTTTTTGCCAGGTAGGCCCCATTCGTATTCACGATATTGCCCAGCAGCAATTCTGTTCCCACACATATTAATTCCGCTGTCATAAGTCTCTCTCCTTCCCAGGCAGCATAGCCGAAGTTTCTCTTCCTTTAGTCCTGCATGCTTAAAACACTTTTATTCTTCAAAATATAATCCACAAGAGAAATCAGGGTGAGCGCAACTGCGATTACCACAAAAATCTGGATCAGGATCTGGAATGCCTGATTCCTTATATCCATGATCATAAGGATGATCATGATCATCTGTGATACGGTTTTGAATTTGCCCCAGTAGCTGGCAGCGATCACTATGCCGTTGTCCGCGGCCACAAGTCGGAAACCGCTGATGATAAACTCACGGGCTATAATAACGATGGTGATCCAGGCCGGCAGTTCACCCAGGCCGGTAAAGCAGATCAGAGCGGAGCAGACCAAAAGCTTGTCTGCCAGCGGGTCCATAAACTTGCCGAAGTTTGTCACCAGATTATCTCTTCTTGCCAGATATCCGTCCAGGGTATCCGTGAGGCTGGCAATGATAAAGATAGCCAGAGCGATCCATTTCCCGGCATCCCCTGCAATATCATACATTAAAAAAGCCACAAAGAACGGAATCATAACAACTCTTGCGATGGTCAGTTTATTCGGTGTATTCATCTTTTAACTCTCCTATCAAATCATATTCCAGAGCACCGGTTATATGCACCGTGCACAAGTCACCTGAGATAAGCTCGGTATCCGTGTTGATGAAAATATATCCGTCCACACCCGGTGCGTCACCGTACGTGCGTCCCACATAAGCATTTTCCTCTGCCACCCTGCCTTCGATCATGACCTGGACTTCCGAATGGATCTTATCTTGGCCTTTGTCCAGGGAAATCTCCTGCTGAAGCTCCATAAGCTCTGCCTGGCGTTCCTTTTTCACTTCCTCGTCGATCTGATCGGACATACCAGCCGCAGGGGTATCCTCCTCCGGGGAATAGGTAAAGACGCCCAGCCTGTCAAACTCCATCTCATCAATAAAGTCCATCAGCTCCTCGTGTTCCTCCTGTGTCTCACCCGGAAATCCTGTGATCAGTGTTGTGCGCAGTACAATATCGGGAATCTCTTTTCTCAGAACCGTGACCATATCCACAAGCTCCTGCCTGGTGGTACGCCTTCCCATGCGCTTCAAGATCCTGTCATTACAGTGCTGAATGGGCAGATCCAGATAATGGCAGATCTTCGGCTCCTCCTTCATCACCCGGATCAGGTCAGGATAAATCTCTTCCGGATAACAGTAGAGAACCCGGATCCAGGCAATACCCGGAATGCGGCACAGCTCTTTTAAAAGCTTGTGCAGTGATTTCTCCCCGTATAGGTCACAGCCGTATATGGTTGTCTCCTGGGCCACTATGACCAGTTCCTTCACGCCCTGCTCTGCCAGGTATCGGGCCTGTTTTATAAGTTTTTCCATGGGTACACTGCGGTATCTGCCCCTGAGCTTCGGGATAATGCAGTAGGTACAGTGCTTGTCACATCCCTCTGCGATCTTCAGATATTCATAGTATCCTCCTGTGGTGATCATTCTCTTTGTCTCCACCTCCGGCAGATAGGAGGTATCCTTGAATTCCAGATATTTTTCCCCCTCAAAGGCCTTATCCAGCGCTTCGATGATACCATCAAAGCTTGTGGTCCCCAGAACAGCGTCCACCTCTGGGATCTCCCCTATGATCTCCTCCTTGTACCGCTGCGCCAGACAGCCTGTCACCAGCAGAACTTTCAGTGTACCTGTCTCCTTATACTTTGCCATTTCCAGAATGTTGGAAATGCTCTCCTCTTTGGCATCATGGATGAAGGCGCAGGTGTTGACAACGGCCACATCAGCCTCTGTCTCATCATTTACGATGGTATAGCCATGCGCCACGAGCATACCCAGCATTTCCTCAGAATCCGCCAGGTTTTTGTCACATCCAAGAGATATAAATAAAACTTTCCTCATGCATACTCCTTGTCAGTAATGGTAGAAAGGACTGCCCGCATCTGGCGGCAGTCCCCGTATCCTTCATAACAATAAAAAGTCCGCCAAGCGTACTTTTTATCATATCTTAGTTTTCTTCGGTCCCTTCTTCTTCCTCAGGTTCTTCGGGCATGATCCTCACCTTGCCCTGATAGATCTCTTCCACGGCTGTGGAAAGAGGCTTCTTACCTGAAGAGTGTACCATAGCCTCGCGGCCCGCGATCAGCTGTCTGGCCCTCTTGCTGGTAGCCAGTACGACAGAGTAACGGCTGGTCACTAAAGGTTCGTCCTCAATATTGCCCTCCTCGTTGATTGCGTCCATTAATTCTGTGTAAGACGGATGTATCATATCTCATTCTCCTTTCGCAAATACTGCTACTTCACTAGTTATTTTTTCTATAAAAGGTCCACTGTTTTTCACAGTGTTGTGCTGGCTTTGAATAATACCGTGCAGCCTGTCAACGCATTCTTCCAGATCATCATTGATGAGCACATAATCATAACACGGCATTCCCTTTGCTTCCTCAGATGCTCTGCGAAGCCTGGATTCTATCACTTCCGGAGTCTCTGTTCCCCTGTATGTCAGGCGGCGTTTCAGCTCCTGGGCCGTGGGGGGCGTGACAAACATCAGCAGGGTATCCGGCATTTTTTCTTTTACCTTCAGTGCGCCCTGGATCTCAATTTCCAGGATCACATCCCTGCCTGCTTCCAGCTGCTTTTCCACATATGCCTTTGGTGTACCGTAATAGTTTTCCACATACCGGGCATATTCAATCAGTGCATCCTGGGAGATCAGCTCCTCGAACTCCTCTTTTGTGTGAAAAAAGTATTCCCTTCCATGCTCCTCGCCGTCCCGCGGTGCCCTGGTGGTCGCGGAAACAGAAAGGGAATAATTGTTATATTTCTCCAGCAGACGCTTCATGAGCGTCCCTTTTCCCGCACCGGAAAAACCGGATACCACGGTTAAGATTCCTCTGTTATCCATCCTGTTCCCCTTTTGTATCATTCTCATAAAACGTACCAAAACGTTTTGCAATGGTCTCCGGCTGCAGTGCCGATAGGATCAGCATATCACTGTTGGTGATGATCACTGCTTTTGTCTTGCGGCCCTGTGTGGCATCTATGGATCTGCCGGATTCCTTTGCTGACTGCACCATCCGCTTAATGGGCGCCGCATCCGGGCTAACAACTGCCACCACTTTATCTGTGTTCACCACATTACCAAAACCGATATTGATCAATTTGGACATAGTTTTCCTGCCTTTATTCAATGTTCTGAATCTGTTCCCGGATTTTCTCTATCTCTGTCTTCAAGTCAATGGCAAGATTAGAGGTTTCCAGATCATTGGCTTTCGACAAAATGGTGTTGGCCTCCCGGTTCATCTCCTGGGCAAGGAAGTCAAGCTTTCTGCCGATGCCGTCCTGGGTTTCCAGTACATCCTTCATATGGGAAATATGGCTCTTTAAGCGCACCGTCTCCTCATCCGTGCAGATCTTATCCGCGAAAAGGATCACTTCCGCCGCAATGCGGCTCTCCTCTATCTGGGTATCCTGCAGAAGCTCTCCCACTTTTGTCTCCAGCTTTTCCCTGTACTCCCGCAGGATCTCAGGGGAACGTGCCTCCACCTGCTCTACTTTGCTGTACATGCCGTCAAGCTTCTCGAGAATATCGCTCTTTAAATGTCCGCCCTCTTTGACCCTGGTATCCACAAACTGCCGGGCAGCTTCCCTTAACACTTCCTCCAGGGAACTCCACAGTTCTTTTTCATCCACTGTCTGCTCTTCCATGGTGAACACCTCCGGGCAGCTAAGAAGCCTGGACGCTCTTATGTCATTTTCCAGATGAAATTCTTCACTCATCTGTTGTAAGTATTCTAAATATTGTCCTGCGATCTCCCTGTTGTACTTTACGGAAACACGGGACTGGGTGTAGTCCTCATAGGTGATGAAGAGGTCTACCTTGCCGCGCTGGAGATATTCTTTCAATACGGCACGTATGGAAGCCTCAAAACTACTCAGCTTTTTGGGCATGCGCATATTGATATCCAGATAACGGTGATTTACGGATTTCATTTCAACCGTAACTTTTTTTTCTGCGTCAATCACCTCGGCTCTTCCAAAGCCTGTCATGCTCTTTATCATGTCTTTCTCTTTTCTGCTGTTATTATTTGCACATGGCATATACCTGTTACTATTCACAGTGACAGTTCCGCGGGGTATCTTGCAAAGCAAGATCCCGAGTCAGTCAGCGCCGGAATGCAATTTATTGCATTCTGTGTGCATCGCGAAGCGTGTTACTGTTCGCAAAGCTGTCTATGACGGCTTTGGGAATCGTAACATAAACATACATGGTTATTATAAAGCAATCACAATTGCCAGTCAAATCTTTTTTTTATTTGCTTTGTGTTTCCATTTCGTATATAATCGTGATAGTGGAATCGGAAGGAGAATTTATATGGCATTTGACGGTATTACCATTGCAAATATAGTAAAAGAACTAAATGACACCATTGTAGGGGGTAAAATCAACAAGATCGCCCAGCCTGAGGCGGATGAGCTTATCCTGACTATTAAAAATAACAGGACCCAGTACAGGCTGCTCATATCAGCCAGCGCGTCCCTGCCCCTGATCTATTTTACGGAAAAAAATAAAGTAAGCCCACTCACCGCCCCCAATTTCTGTATGCTGCTGCGCAAGCACGTGGGAAGCGGCAAGATCACGGCTGTGACACAGCCCGGGCTGGAACGTGTCATAGAAATAAAAATAGAACATTTAAATGAACTTGGAGACCTGTGTTTTAAGACCCTGGTGGTGGAGATCATGGGCAAGCACAGCAATATCATTTTCCTCAATGAGGAGCGGATGATCCTGGACAGCATCAAGCATGTATCCCTGAATATAAGCTCTGTCAGGGAAGTTCTTCCGGGAAGGGATTATTTTATTGTGCAGACCCAGGACAAGAAGAACCCTCTTACCGTCACAGAGGAAGAATTTTATCAGACCGTATACCGGAAGCCGTCCAATCTTACAAAAGCCCTCTATACCTCCCTCACAGGACTGAGTCCTGTGGCGGCGGAGGCGATCTGCGCCCGCGGGCTGGTGCACGGAAGTGACCCGGCAGACGGGCTTGGGGTACAGGAAAAGGAACAGGTATTCCGGTCATTCACACGTTTTATGGAGGATGTCCGGGAAGGGCATTTTACACCCAATATCGTATATAGCCCATCCGGAGAGCCTGTGGAATACGGAGCTGTCGCGCTGACCCAGTATACAGATTATACTGTTAAGACGTATGACTCCATCTCCCAGGTTTTGGAGCAGTTTTATGCCCAGAAAAATATCATCACCCGTATCCGCCAAAAATCAGCCGACCTGCGCAAAATCGTGCAGACCGCCCTGGACCGCAACTGGAAAAAATTCGACCTGCAGACAAAGCAGATGCAGGACACCAAAAAAATGGATAAATACAAAGTCTACGGGGAACTGATCAACACTTACGGCTACAACCTGGAGGAGGGCTGCAAATCCTTCAAAGCATTGAACTATTACACCAATGAGGAGATCACCATCCCCCTTGACCCCACCATGACACCCCAGGAGAACGCAAAGAAATACTTTGACAGGTACAACAAGCTGAAACGCACGGCTCAGGCCCTGAAAGAACAGCTTGAAGATACGGAAAGTGAGATTCGCCACCTGGAGTCCATACAGGCTGCCCTTGATATTGCCCAGCAGGAAAATGATCTGTCTCAGATCAAAGATGAACTGACGGAATACGGATATATTAAAAAACACTATACCGGCGGCAAAAAGAAAATGCAGGCAAAATCAAAACCCCTGCATTATATCTCCAGCGACGGCTATCACATGTTTGTGGGAAAAAACAATTACCAGAATGAGGAACTGACCTTCAAATCTGCCACAGGCAATGACTGGTGGTTCCATGCAAAAAAAATGGCCGGTTCCCATGTGATCGTAAAATCCGGCAGTGAAGACCTGCCTGACCGCACCTTCGAGGAGGCGGGCCGTCTGGCAGGGTATTACTCCGGCGGACGCACTGCGCCCAAGGTAGAGATTGACTATATCCAGAAAAAACATGTCAAAAAACCAAACGGCTCCAAACCGGGCTTTGTGGTGTATTACACCAATTATTCCCTGATCATTGAACCCGATATCACCGGGATCACGCAGGTAGACGACTAAAAGCAGTCAGGGTCCCTGCGGTAAATGACCTCCCCGTCTTTTATGGTGGACAGGACCCTGATCTCTCTTATCTGCATCTTTTCCTTCTCCAGGGGATTTTCTGACAGGATCACAAAATCAGCCCTCTTTCCCGGCGCAATGCTGCCTCTCTCCCGCTCCTCAAAATACTGGTATGCTGTATGCAGGGTGACAGCCTTCAGCGCCTCCTCCACAGAGATGCGCTCCTTACTTCCAAGCACTTTTCCGTCCTTTGTACAGCGGTTCACAGCGCACCACACGGTTTCCAGCATATCCGGTTCAATGACCGGAGAATCCTGGTGGAAGGTGTAGACAACGCCCTCTTTTTGGGCGGAAGCTGCCGGACTTATATGGGAAGCGCGCTCCATGCCGAAATTGGCTGTATGGATATCTCCCCAGTGGTACACATGTGCGGCAAAGAAGGAGGGGATCATACCCATGGCCTTTACACTTGGTATCTGGTCAATTCCAATAAGCTGCGCATGTATCATAACCGGGCGGATATCAGCGGGAAGTACACTGCTATCCATGGAAACAGCCTTTTCAAAAGCCCGGATATACTGTTCGCAGGCCGCATCTCCATTGCAGTGGGCCAGTAGCTGCATGTGTTCTTCCATGGCCCGGCGCACAAAAGTGAGGACCTCTTCCTCTGTGTGTACCGGATATCCCCGGTATCCCGCGCCTTCCTCTCCCGGTGTATAAGGAGTCCTCATCCAGGCTGTCCTGCCCTGGGGAGAACCGTCCAGAAAGATTTTGTATCCCCCGATCTTAAAGTGGCGGAAAAATCCTTCTCTGTGTTGTTTCATGGCATCCAGAAATTTTCCTGTGCCTTTTATGTCCAGATATCCCACTACATCCAGCTTCAAAATCCCGGCACTTATGATCCCCTGATAAAGAGGAAGCATCTCCTCCACCATAAAGCCATCCTGAACCAAGGTGATTCCGTGGGAGGCATATCTTTCCTGCGCCTTTTTTACAGCCTCCATAAATTCTTTGGGTGAGGGAAGCGGGATTTTTTTCTGAAAGGTAAGGAATGCATTCTCCTCCATGTACCCTGTGGGGATTTGGCTCTGCACTGCAATCTTTCCCCCCGGTATTTCCAAAAGGTCTCCGGTCCCGTCCATGGGAATGCCTAACTGCCTGAGGGCCTCTGTGCTAAAGACCCCCATATGGCCGGACTGGTGCTGGATGACCAGAGGATTGTCGGGTGCTGCCTCATCCAGAAGACGCCTGTCAGGATGGGATCTCTCCTCCAGAAAATTGTGGTCATATCCTTTTCCCACCAGCCATGTCCCTTTTTCTATGTGCCTGCTGCTGATATAGTTCTTTATGCGCTCCGCAATCTCCTTGAAACTTCCCGCACCATCCAGTGAAATCTGCAGTTCCCCGTTGGCACAGGCCATAAAATGGCTGTGGGCATCCAAAAAGGCCGGCATCATGGTCCTTCCTTCCAGGTTTATCCTCTCTGCATCCGGGGAAGCAAAAGCCTCCACAGCCTCTTTCTTTCCCACCGCCGCTATTTTATTGTCCCTGACAAGTACCGCTTCCGCATACATCTGCTTTTCCATAGTCAGGATCGTTCCATTCTCATATAGTTTCTGTCCCATTTTCATACCTCCGGGTCTATAAATTATCTTCTTCCACCTCTTCCATAACCTGTGCAAAATGTTTTGCCGCTTCTTCTATTTTACCCCGGTCCCTTGTATTTAACACCATTTCAAATTTCTGTATTTCATATTCCATCCGCCGTCTGTTATCACCCACAGTCTCTTCAAAAAGCCGCTCCCCTTTCAGAAGAAGCAGCTTGTTTTCCTCCTGCCATTAATTATAGCATAAGAAAAAGCATAAAAAAATACCAACAGAGCTTGTTTTTTCTCTGTTGGTGCATCAACACTTCCTAAACTGAGGGGATACGGTCAGGGATAAAAGACCATGCCCTCCAGTGTTTTTTCCACATCAATGACGGAAAACAATTTATCCCTGTACCGGTAAAGCCCCTTCTCTTTCCATCTCTCTGAAGCAGCTACGCCCAGTGGATTTGTTATCTTTTAAGCATCTGTATAGGAGATGATGTACGGCTCCCTGGAAAGCCGGATGCCCAGAAAATACTTCCGGTGCTTTACGATCACCACGATCACCCGACTCTGATTCCCCTCATCCGCTTCCTGTGCCTCCTCTATCTTTATGACAGGAATCATAGCTCCCTTGTAGCTGCACACACCCTCAAAATCCCATGGCATACACGGAATCTTTGAAATCTTAAAGTCATAGCTGATCTCAACCACGCAGGAAAAGTCCACTGCATAATTTTTTCTGCTACCGGGAAAACACAGAATTTCCGTTATTTCACTCTCGCTCATGGACTGCCTCCTTCGTAAACTTTTCAATCAGGGTTTCAATATCAAGAGCCGCACATATTTTGCCGTTTCCCATAATACTGCATCCGCTGATGCCCGTATGCCGCCTGAAGCCAGGGCCGAACAGAGCCGGAAGCTGCTTCACCACGATCCTCTTCTGCTCATACATAGAGTCAATGATAAGAACACCCTCCCGCTTGGCGCTTTTCACATATACCAAAAGGGAGGTGTCAGGATATGCGCCCTCTATCTGGTAAGCTTCCCTCAAATCCAGCAGGGGAAACATACGGCTGTCATACAAGATATACTTTTTGTCATTTCTCCAGTGTATATAATCTCTGTTCTCCTCATAGCTGAAAAAGCGCTGTACATATCTGGATGGAACAGAAAAGCGGTATTCTCCCACCCGGAACCTGGTACACTCAATGGTGGCCAGGGACAGGGGGAGGGTGATCGTGAAGGTGCTTCCCTTCCCCTCCTCACTCTGGATATACAGATGGCCCCCTGCCTCCTCCAGAATATTCTTCACCACATCCAAACCTACGCCCCGGCCCGAATACTCTGTAACCTCCTGATTGGTGGTAAACCCAGGGGAGAGGATCAGTTCCAGAGTCTCCTGGGGATCGTACTCTTCTTCCGGTTTTGTAAGGAGATGTTTTTCCTTGGCTTTTTCCAGGATTTTTGCTAAGTTTATGCCTCTTCCGTCATCAGAAACGGAGATCATCAGCTCACCTATGGTATTTTCCGCACTGAAAGTAATGCTGCCTTTTGGATTCTTGCCTGCTGCCTCACGCTCTTTCGGAAGTTCCAGTCCATGGTCCACCGCGTTTCTGATAATATGGAGCAGCGATTCTGAGACATAGTCCACCACACTTTTATCCGCTTCAATATCACCACAGTTTACAATCAGTTCCGCTTCTTTTCCCTGGTCCCTGCAGATATCCCGCAGAATCCGCTTCAGCTTTGGAATGACCTTTGACACGGGGACCATACGGATTTCCATGACGGTACGCTCCATCTCCTCGATCAGACGGTTGACCTGATAGGCCGTCCCTTCTCTTAAATCATCCATACCACGGCTTTTCAGCTCCTCATCCAGAGTCAGCATCAGTATCAGCAGTTCTCCCGACAGGTTTTGAAGTCTGTCCAAACGGTCCGTCCGTACATTGAGAAACTCCACCTCTTTTGTCTCTGAAGGACTGTCCGCTTTCCGTGCTTTCTTTTCCGGCGGTGCTTCCGGTTTCTTCTCTTCATCTCTGAGGACTTCATGATCCTTTACAAAAAGTCCGCGTTTGACTGCATCCAGGACTTCTTCCTTTTTATCACTTTCAAACCGGATGAAAACCCCGTTTTTGTTGATATACTCTGCTCCCTGCTGGGATTTTTCCAAATCCTGGGGATAACTCTCCACACTGCTGCAGAGACTTCCGATCTTTCTGATGATCATATAGGCACGGATGTTCTCCATACGGCAGCCTTCTTCAAACCGGATCCGTATAACAACACCTGGCTTTTTCTGGAAGCTTTCCGGGATTCCTACCGGTATGGTCTCTGATTTTTTTTCTGTTTCTTCTGTCCGGGAAGAAGCAGAATCCGCTTCTGCCGGTATAGGCATATCCGCCGCATCTTTTATATGACTTAACTCCTCCAGACTTTTCAGGTAGTCTTCTATTTTCTTCTCTATCTGGTTAGTATCCTTTGGCGTATAATTATCCTCAAGCATCCGCTTCAGTTCATTATCCACAAAATCAGACACCTTAAACAGCAGGTCAAACAGCTCCGGCTTTATGCGGCTGATCTCCCCTTTCTGCTCCCTGTAATAGGAGAAGAGGTCTTCCAGTTTATGTGCCATGCCTGACAGAGCGTGAAGCCCCATCATGGCGGAAGAGCTTTTGATGGTGTGCATGATCCTGAAAACTGTATTGATATCATCCTCTGAAAACGTCTTGTTTTTATCCGCTTCCAGCAGGACTCCGTTTAGCTGTTCCATAAGCTGGCGTGTCTCCAGAAGGTACACTTCCAGCATTTCTTCTGCATCTGCATCGAAATATCCCATATTTATTCACCGCTCACCGTATGTCTTTGTACCAGACACTGCGGTTCTTTCCGTTTCGTTTCCCGTAGTAAAGTGCTTTATCCGCACAGTTGACGCTGTCCTCTATCCTGTCCGGTTCCTTATAGGTATGAAGCCCCATAGTCAATGTACAGGAGAATTCCCCGTCCGGATGATAAATCCGGAATGCCTCCACTTCCCTGCGGATACGCTCACTGATCTCAAAAGCCTCCTCCTCCGTCACGGCAAAGAGGACGATCAGGAACTCTTCCCCGCCCCAGCGGATGACCCTGTGGTCCCTGCACTGCTCTTCCAGTATATTGGCAATACACACAAGTGCTGCATCCCCGGCATCGTGTCCGTATGTATCATTGATTTTCTTAAAGTCATCAATATCTGCCATGATCAGAACTTCTGTGGCTTTCTCCGCATTATGGTCCCTCATATCCTCCATAAGGTTCCCAACCACATATCTCCTGTTGTACAGACCGGTAAGCCCATCTCTGAAAGCCATAAAATTCAGCTTTTCCATATTGGTGAGCAGCTCTTTATTCTGCCGGTTCAGCATATCTTTCTGCTTTTTCATCTCAAGATGGGCGTGAACCCTGGACCGCAGTTCCGCAGTGGTGAAAGGCTTTTTGATATAATCGCAGGCGCCCATAGAAAATCCCTTGACCACATCCTCGTCCCTGTCTTTAGAAGTGAGAAACAAAACTGCTGCTTCGTTCTGCCCTACTTCCTTCAGTTTTCCAATCAGCTCATATCCCTCAATATCCGGCAGTACCACATCCAGAAGGATCAAATCCGGCTGATACTGCATAGCCATATCCACAGCCTCCTGCCCATTATGTGCCTCGCAGAGAAAAACAGGCTCTTCTTTCAGTGCTGTCTGAATCTGTTTACATACCATCAAGCTGTCATCAACAGCCAAAACGATATTCTTACCGTTAAAATCCATATCTGCCTCCCATATTGTTATAAATTTACTGTTTTTTTTCTTACTGTTTTTACCTGGACTGTGCCGTCGTCAGCACAAAATTCCAGAGTCCTGCCGTAATTGGCACCTGTGTCCTCGGCAACAATACGGATACCTGCCATACGCAGGGTCTGCCTGACAGCCACAGTGTTCTTTTCACCAATATCCCATTCCAAACCGCCGGTATGGAACATCTTGGCTCCCCCGGCTATTTTAGCTGTCATCCTTTTTTTGTCGGCCCCGTGTTTCTGCATTTCCATGATCAGTGCGGGAATCCCGCTTTTTGCAAACTTATAGGGATTACTCTTTACGGTAGCGCTGTTCTCATCCGGCAGCACGATATGAGCCAGTCCGGCTATTTTTATTTTGCTGTCGTACAGGCAGATACCCACACAGGACCCTAATGCATAAGTGACCAGCATCTGTCCGTCAAAGGCAATCCTGCCTTCCGCAATACCTACTGTAATTTTATCCATTTTGCAACTCCTCAAGTTTCCGGAGCAAAGTATGCAGAGTATCCATTTCCGGAAGGAACAAGATACGGCCTGAAAAAGTTCCGGTATTCATACAGAACAGATTATCTATCATCAAGAGTTCCTCACTTGTTCTGAGAAAACGTGACATAGCGGCAGTGAGTATGGCACCGCCCATATCAACGCTGATCTGGGGAACCGAAACATCCATCTCCATATCCAGAAGCTGGGACAGGGCCCGGATATAAGAGCCGCACATAATATTCCCCAGTTCCAGCAGCAATGATTCTTCCATCTCTGTCAGTCTGGTGAAATCTGTTATCTCCTCACCCAGTACCAGACGCACCACCTGGCCGGTAAACGTCTCATCCAGAAGAAAGAGAAACATACCGTTTATCTCTCCGAAAACTTCCACCATAATTCCTGTGAGCGGTGTTTCCGCTTCGGCAATGATCTCTGTTATCTGCTGAAAAGGCAATACTCTCAGATTGGGCGTATCAATCTCCAGCGGACAGTTCAGAAGCTGAGACAGAGCACTGACCGCATTTCCGGTCCCGATATTGCCCAGCTCCTTTATAAAATCCTTAGAAAGTTCCTCCAATTCCACTTCACAATTCATTCTCTTCCCCTTTATCCATCAAATCTCAAATTGTTCCACCAGTTCCTTTAACATCTGCGCCTGTGCGGACAGCTCCTCACTGGCAGCCGCGCTCTCCTCCGAGGATGCCGAATTGCCCTGTACAATATCAGAGATCAAATCCATGCTTTTGCGCACCTGCATGATCGCATCCGCCTGCTGGACCGATACTTCTGAGATTTCATCCATCATCTGATTTACTTCCTGGGCCCTTTCTACAGAGTCCTTTAAAGAGTCAGCCGTGGTATGGACCGTATCCATCCCTACATTGACTGCCTCTGAATTCTTATCTACCAGTCCTGCAGTCAGTTTGGATGCTTCCGCTGTCTTAGATGCCAGGCGGCGGACCTCTCCGGCCACCACAGAGAAGCCTCTTCCTGCTTCCCCGGCTCTTGCTGCCTCCACAGATGCGTTCAGAGCCAGTATATTGGTCTGGAAGGCAATATCCTCTATTTCTTTTACAATCCCGGTGATCTCCTGAGAATTGTTCTTGATCTCTTTTATGGCGGTCAGCAGTCTGTGCATCTGCTGGTCATTGTTTTCCAGGCTGCGTCCCACGTTATCTGCCAGTTTGCTGGATCTTACGGCTTTCTCTGCATTGCCGTTGATGCTCTCTGTGATCTCGCTGATGCTGACAGCCAATTCCTCAATGGAGCTGGCCTGCTGGGATGTCCCCTGTGCCAGGGTCTGTGCGGCGTTAGATACCTGTTCCGCGCCGCCTGCCACCTGCTCCGCACTGCCGTTGATCTGCCGGATCGCATTGCGCAGCAGCTCCCCGATTTCATCCAGGGCATCTCCCAGGGCTACAAAGTCCCCTTTGAATTTTACTTTGGTACGATAATTCAACTTTCCTTTGCCAAGGGCTGTCATTCCTGTCTTAATTTCCGATACATAGGCATTCAGGGCCATTGTGGTCTGACGGATGCTTTCCGCAAGCTGCCCCAGCTCATTTCGGGAGGTAAAGGACAGATTGGCCTGAAGTTTCCCCTCCGCCACAGACTGCGCCGCTTTTTTTATCTCATTTACAGGTTTTAGAATACTTCTGGTAATGGTCAGCCACAAGACACAGGTGATCAGGATACTGACAAAAGCCAGGATAAGGATCATGATCCTGGCCTCCCCGTTGGATATCAGGGAAGTATTCAGCGTATTCTCCGCATCCATTATACATTCATCGGTCACCTGGGAGAGGGTATCACTTACTTGTTTCATTTTTGATGCGTATTCATTTACATAGATTTCCAACGCTTGTTTTGCATCACCGCTCTCCAGCAGGGATATGACCCTGTTCCTGGTGAGTTTATAGGATGCGAATCCTTCGCCCAGATTCTTGATCAGTTCTGTATCACTTCCGTATCCGGTCTGCAGAAATTCCAGCTTTTTTTCCACTTCCTGACTAGCTGACTTTGTCTGCATCATCAGTTCATCTTCATCCATGACATTATCCGTTGCCGCCATAATAGTCAGATTCTTTCCAACCAGATGAAGGTTGGACAACATACTCATGGACGCTTCCACATTGGCGAAAGGCTGGTTATAAAAATTATCTATTTTTTCCGACATGTTCCGGATGGTATGCAGAGAGATGAAAACAGTAAATATATACAAAACAATAATTGACGCAAAAGCTGCGATCAGTTTTGTTCCTATTTTCAGATTCAAAAAGTAGTTTTTCATCACACTTTATCCTTTCACTCATCTATGGGAAAACAACTGTCCACGATTCTTAAAAACTCATCCTTCTTGAACGGCTTTACAATAAAATCTCTGGCCCCCATTACAATCGCTCTCTGGATCACAGTTTCCTGACCCATAGCTGAACACATTACAACCGCGGCATCCTCGTCCTGCCTTAAAATCTCTTCCAGCACTTCCAGTCCGGATTTGCCCGGCATGGTGATATCCAAAAGGACCAGATCCGGGTTGTATTCTCCGAACATGGCAATTGCCTCATCACCGTCCCTGGCCTCCTCCACATTGGTATATCCTCCTTCGGACAAAATTTTCCGGATGGACTTTCTCATAAACATGGCGTCATCCACAATCAAGATTTTCTTTTCCATATACTCACCTTAGCTTCTCTCTATTTTTTTTATACACGGCAGGAAATACCGGTTCCAATTTGATCTCACCGCGGTTTAAAAGTTCAGCGTGTCCAATCACCAGATAGCCCCCCGGCTTCAGGCTGGCCTCCAGTTTCTTCACCAGGGTCTCCTTGGCTTTTTTATCAAAATATATCATAACATTTCTACAGAAGATCAGATCAAACTGCTCCGTCCCCATATAAGGTGACAGCAGATTCTGATTCTGAAACCGGATGTTCTGCTTCAGCCGCTCCTCCACACAGAATGTTTTTGCATCCGCTGACCGAAAGTATTTATTCTTCCAATCCGCCTGAAGCCCTTCCACTTCTTTTGCCGTGTAGATCCCCTTCCCCGCCTTTTCCAACACCTGGCCGGAAATGTCTGTTGCCAGGATCCTGTAATTTAACAGTTTTCCTGTCCGGTCCCTGTTATCCTGCAGGATCATGGCAATGGTATAACACTCTTCTCCGGTGGAACATCCCGCGCACCAAACATTCAGAATACCTCTGCTGCTTTTGGATAATTCCGGCAGGATATGGTCACGCAGGATTGTAAAATGAGCCGGCTCCCTCATAAAATATGTATAATTGGTAGTCAGACGGCTTACCATATTGGAAGCCGTCATTCCGGTTTTGTCTTTCTTTAAAAGCTCCATATATCTGCCAAAGGTTGTCACACCCTGGGATTCCAGTTCTTTGGACATGCGGCATTCGATCAATGTCTTTTTTTTCTCCAGATTAATGCCGTAACTCTGACGCATATATTCCACTATCTCAGCAAATTCTTCTTCTTTAAGCCTGATCACTTTTTCTCTCCCATATCCCCGGTTTCACTTCTGTCAATTCTTCCCGGTCAATCTCTTCTTCCCCGGTCAGTTCCTCTGCAGCAGCCCCCACGATCAAATCACCTTGCGGCTTCATAAGAATACCGCATTTTGCATCTCTTCCGCTGCCCAGACGGTAATATACGGCAAGGCGGCCTTTATAAACAGAGATGCCCAGTATTTCGTCTCCTGCTCCGGGAACTTTCCATATTTGGGGATTCAGGTAAAGGGTTTCCGTCTTCTCTTTCTCTATATACAAAATTCTTTCCCTGGTTCTCACCTTTATAACTTCCATTGTCTCTCCTTCAATATCTCCGGCTTCAGCACATAGGCCAGCACTTCATCCTCCTGCCCTGTCTGAAGCAGTACAGCTGCCTCCAGATACCGATTCGTCTCATTCCATGCCGGTTCAGCCAGAGACAGGAAAGCTCTTTTGTCAAGGACCCGGATCCCCAATACCCTTTCCGCCAGAAACCCTGCATTCTCCTCGTCCGCCAGAATCAGGTATTCCTGTGTTTTTTCTTTATATCCGGGGCTGGTAAGTCCGGCAAAATCTATAAGGGAAGTTTTCCCTTTTTTTTTCGTCCTCTCGCTGATTCTGTCCACCCAGGACAGAGGAAGAAGATAATGCACTTCATCTGCCAGAAATTCCAGATATTCCAGCTGCTGGTCTCCCATTACAACGCCGCCTTTCTTAATGGATTTCTACTATCTCTATAATACTTGATTGCCGCAGAAAAGACAATATAAATATAAAAACAGCGCAGGCAACGATTCGCATTCATTGCCTGCGCCGAATATGGTTATAGATTATTTCTGCACAATATTGATTATCTTTTTCGGAACATAAATCTCTTTTACTATGGTCCCGGTGATCTTATCTGCAATGGCTTCTTTTCCTGCGGCAACGGCCTCCTCCTTGGATGCCTCTGCGCTTATATTGATAACCGCTCTTGTCTTGCCGTTGATCTGTACCGGCACTTCGATCTCGTCATCCTTCATGGCCTCCTCATCAGCCTCAGGCCACTCTGTGTGGAATACAGAATCTTCATGTCCGTACGCCTCCCAGAGCTCCTCTGTCAGATGGGGTGCAAAAGGAGCCAAAAGCTTGATAAATGTCTCTATAGTCTCCTTATCTATTCCGCCTGTCTTCTTGGCAAGCTCGATCAGCTTATTGTTGTATTCCATGAAACCGGAAATAACGGTATTCAGGCTGAAGCTCTCCAGACGCTGTGTGATCTCAAAGACAAGTTTATGGCGCAGCTTCACCATCTCTTTTGTCTCAGCAATGCCTGCTTCCAAACTATCCATGGACAGCTTCCAGAAACGGTTCAGGAAACGGTATACACCGTCAATCCCTCTGTCATCCCACTCTGCATCCAGCTCCGGCGGTCCTACAAACAATTCGTAGAGACGCAGGGAATCGCATCCGTAGTCTCTTACCAGGTCGTCCGGGGAAACTACATTTCCTTTTGACTTGCTCATCTTAATGCCGTTCTTGCCGGTGATCATACCTTGGTTGAACAGTTTCTGGAAAGGCTCATCAAAATCAATCGCTCCGATATCGCAAAGGAACTTGGTATAGAAACGGGAATACAAAAGGTGGAGAACCGCGTGCTCCACACCGCCGATATACATGTCAACCGGCAGGTATTTATCTGCTTTTTCTTTGGAAACCAATTCTTCGTCATTTTTATTGTCCACGTAACGCAGGAAGTACCAGGAGGACCCTGCCCACTGAGGCATGGTGTTGGTCTCACGTTTCGCAGCAGCACCACAGACGGGACAGGTGGTATTGACCCACTCATCAATAGCGGCCAGCGGTGACTCACCAGTGCCTGTAGGCTCGTAGGATTCCACCTCCGGCAGTGTGAGCGGAAGCTGATCTTCCGGAACCGGAACATTTCCGCAGTGCGGACAGTGGATGACCGGAATAGGCTCGCCCCAGTAACGCTGGCGGGAGAATACCCAGTCACGTAGTTTGTAATTTACGGTCTTCTTGCCAATTCCCATTTTTTCTATCATAACAGGTGCCTCTTTTTTCAGCACCGAGGATTCCATGCCATTCCACTCACCGGAATTGATCATGGTACCGCTGGCCTCTGTGTAGGCTTCCGTCATGTTTTCAATCTCTTTGCCGTCCTTGGCAATCACCTGGATGATCGGAATATGAAATTTGGTGGCAAACTCAAAGTCACGGGCATCATGGGCAGGTACACACATGATAGCGCCTGTGCCGTAGTCCGCCAGTACATAATCTGACAGCCAGATGGGAACTTTCGCTCCGTTTAACGGATTGACTGCATAAGTCCCTGTGAACACACCCGTCTTCTCTTTATCCTGGAGACGGTCCACATTAGACTTCATGGAAGCGTCATAGATATATTTTTCTACGGCATCCTTGTTTTCCGGTGTGGCAAGGGAGGCAGCCAGTTTGTGCTCCGGTGCTAAAACCATGAAGGTAGCGCCGTGAAGCGTATCCGGTCTTGTGGTGTAAACTGTGATTTTCTCATCTCGACCTTCAACCGGGAAGTCTACCTCAGCACCGTAGGATTTTCCGATCCAGTCAGACTGCATCTTTTTAACCTTCTCCGGCCAGTCCAGTTTGTCCAGGTCACTTAAAAGACGGTCCGCGTATTTTGTGATGCGGAGCATCCACTGGCGAAGGTTCTTTTTCGTCACAGTAGAACCGCAGCGTTCACAGCATCCGTTTACAACCTCCTCATTGGCAAGACCTGTTTTACAGGACGGACACCAGTTGATGGGGAATTCCTTTTCATACGCAAGGCCTTCTTTGAACATTTTCACGAAAATCCACTGAGTCCATTTGTAGAAGCCCGGATCTGTGGTGTTGACTTCTCTGTCCCAGTCATAAATAGCTGCAATATCATTGATCTGCTTCTTGATGTTCGCCACATTCTGTGCGGTGGATTTTGCAGGATGAACACCCATCTTAATGGCGTAATTCTCAGCCGGAAGGCCGAACGCATCCCATCCCATGGGATGGATCAGATAATAACCCTGCATCATTTTATAGCGGCTCCACACATCAGAGATAACATATCCTCTCCAATGTCCTACGTGAAGTCCGTTTCCTGACGGATATGGGAACATATCCAGACAGTAGTATTTGGGCTTTTGGCCGTCATCTGTGTTCACCGGCTTTTCTTCCCAGTTTTTTTTCCATTTCTGTTCGATCGCCTTATGATTATAAGGTACTGCCATAATTTTATTCCTCCTGGTTTTCGTTTTTCATGCCTGTTTGGGCAGCTATCATTTATGCCGAAGCATAGAAAAAGCCCTTTAGTCACTATATTTAGAGACGAAAGGGCTTATTTTTCCGTGGTACCACTCTAATTCATCCACAATGCCGGATGCACTCATTTCGGTTCTGTAACGGGAACTCCCGCCCCCACTTACCTGCACTCCGGCTATCAGTACGGGAACTCCGAGGCCAGTTCAAAAGCTTCTCTATGCTGCCTTGCACCAGCCGGCAGCTCTCTGAATAAAGAATACTCTCTACTACTCCTCATCACAGTCTCTTCCATATTGGCTTTTTGTTATAAACTACCTGTTATTCTACCGATATCGCCAGATTTTGTCAAGACTCTATACGGTATCTTTCCAAAAAATCCTGTTCGTGACTGTGAGCAGCAGTTTCTATTCTTCCAAAGAAAGCACGGTGCAGACAGGCTCCCCTTCCGTATATTCAATCGTAAGGGAATCACCCACATCAAACTTCACGATTTCCGGATACTCGGTTACCGGCAGATCAAACACCAGGTTTTTGTCCTCCAGCACAACATAGAAATGGGAGTTTCCGTCAATGACCGCCTGGGCCACACGCTTAATTTTGCCGGATACTTTCTGTGCCGTAAGCTCTCCGCCGTCGGAGGAGATGCCGTTGGCTGACAATAGCTTCACATAAGCCTTCTCACATTCAGCCACTGTATCCCCGATGGCCACATTCTGGTACTTCTGGATATTGACCATGGCGTATTTTTTCACCAGACCTGCCCCATCTTTTAAAGCCATAAAATATGTGGGCTCCCCGGAGATATTCAGAAGCAGCGGGAACGCTGCCGTGTATTTTAGGTTCTGTACCTGTCCTTCCGCGGATTCCATAGCGGAATACTCTTCAGCCCCGGCACAGGAGTAATATCTTGTCTCCATGGTACGCTGGTTCATCAGCACAAATCCCACGTTGGAACGGTCGCCGCTGACTGAGGTAATGCCTGTGTATACCCACACATCATCCTCCAGCGCCAGGTAATTATACCCGTCTGTTGTCTTGAGACATCCCTTCTGTCCAAGAATGCTGTTAAAAAATCCGTTTTTCAGCATTCCGTGATAATTATAGAGCTGGATCAAAAGGTCTGCCGGATAGGCACGGTCTACCCACTGGGGACAGTCTTCTATCTTATATTCTGTGGTCTCTCCTGTGATGGCGTTACAGAGAACCACCTTGCCGATGGTCTGTCCGCCGAAAAGGCCTATGTTGAATTTCTTAACAGGACAGATCCAGTAAGGAACTCCCTCATCGTTGATCTCAAAACTTAACTGGTCAAACATGTAGGTTGGATAGCTGAACCGCAGATGTCTGTAAATGTTCCTGTTGAAATACTCGGATTCGGAATACTTAATTCCCTCCTCCAGCTTTACCAGCTCTGTATTCTGTGTGGCCATATCAATGCGGATATAAGCCGGGATTCCCTCCTTCTGGTTTGTCAGCCATTTGATGGGGCTGGCGTACACAAGAGGCGTTACCCTGTAAGGCTGTCCCTGATAGTTGATCTGTGAATAAATTTTGCTCACCTCAAACTGGGACACCATATCCACCATACTTCCCATTTTTCTGTTGCCCAGAAGTTCTGCGGAATCTTTGTCAAGAAGAGGAATCTGATTATAACTGATCTCCTCAATGTCTTCTGTAAAATCCCTCTCTTCCGGTGCTGCAAGCTGCTGATACTTGTTGGCGTTTACGATTGGGGAGGACAACAGGGTTCCAATGGCATATACTGCGATGATCGCTGCGATCACCAGCAATCCCCCCTTCATCACCTTGTTCTTTTTTATGTCCTCCACACTGTGAAAGCGCTTCCTGATTCCGTACACTACCAGGATCACCACTACGATCGCTGCCAGGAAGAACCAAAAGCCGCTTTCATGAATGTTGATGGCAGGCAGCGTAAAATAGTAATAGAGGAATGCCAGGATTACCACAGCAAGACCCGCCGCAATTTTTTTCTTCATACTTTTACCAAATCCTTTCCGGGTGCTCACCCGATTTGTTTAGCATACAGTTTACCATGAGAGAACGCCGGATACAAGTTTTTTTCATATAAAGACCCCGGAAAACCGAATCTTTCGGTTTCCGGGGTGAAAATATCTGATTATTCGTTCTCTTCTGCACTTGCGCGGGCTGCAATTTCTTTCTCCTGGATATCAGAAGGTGCCTGCTCATAACGTGAGAATTCAAAGGAGAAGTTTCCGCTTCCGCCTGTCATGGACCGCAGGTCTGTGGAGTATCCATAGATAGATAACATCGGTACATCTGCTTCCACCACGGTGCATCCCTTATGGTCAGGATCCGGATTCATGCCCAGCACACGGCCGCGGCGTTTATTCAGATCACCCATAACATCACCGGTGTATTTGTCCGGAACCATTACTTTCATGGAAACGATCGGCTCCAAAAGTACCGGGGACGCTTCCATAAAGCCCTTCTTAAAGGCCTGAACTGCGGCTGTCTTAAACGCCATCTCAGAAGAGTCTACCGGGTGGTAAGAACCATCGTAGAGCACTGCCTTCACACCAACGACCGGATAAGATGCCAGCGGTCCTTTCACCACGGAATCCTGAACACCCTTTTCCACTGCCGGGAAGTAGTTCTTAGGAACTGCGCCGCCGACTACAATCTGTTCAAACACATAAGGCTTCTCCAGATCGCCGGAAGGCTCAAAGGTCATTTTTACATGGCCATACTGGCCGTGGCCGCCGGACTGTTTCTTATATTTTGCCTCCACGTCAGCTTTTTTACGGATAGTCTCGCGGAACGGAACTTTAGGTTTGGAAAGCTCAATATCCACTTTATAGCGTTCTTTCATTTTGCTCATCACAATGTCAAGATGCTGTTCACCGATACCATAGATCAAGGTCTGGCGGTTGGCGGAATCATTCTCCACACGCAGTGTCAAATCTTCCTGCATCATTTTGGACAGAGCCTGGGAAACTTTGTCGTCATCGCCCTTGTTCACGGTTTTGTATCTCTTGTATGTATACGGAACGGAAATCTCTGTCTTGCCGAACACAAGAGGGGTGTTCTTGGTTGAAAGCGTATCTCCGGTAGCCACGGTGTTTAATTTGGCAATGGCACCGATATCACCGGCATGCAGCTCCGGTACCTCGATGGGTTTGGAGCCTTCCAGCACATACAGTTTATTTAATTTTTCTTCCGAATCCTTGGTCGCATTGTATAAGGTGTCGTCACCTTTGATAACACCAGAGCAAACCTTAACCAGTGAATATTTGCCCAGGAACGGGTCCACGATGGTCTTGAACACGTATGCGGATTTTGCTTTGGCGAAATCATAGTTGGCCTGGTAAATCTCGTTTGTCTTGGCATTCATGCCTGCGCATGTCTTCTGGTCCGGACTTGGGAAATAACCGCAGATATCATCCAGCAGGTTGGCAACACCCTGTACGTTCACGGCGGAGCCCATACATACGGGAATAATGCTGCCGTCTGAGATATTCATCTTCAGGGCTGCCGAAACCTCTGCCACGGAGAACTCTTCCCCTGCAAAGTAACGGTCCATGAATTCTTCACTGATCTCAGCAACGGATTCCATCAGGGTATCATGGTACTGCTCCAGGTAATCCTGCAGATAGTCAGGAACCGGGCATTCCTTTTTCTGGCCTCTGTCTATGTATCTTCTTCCGGCCTGTTTTACAATGTTTACATAGCCTACGAATTCTTCATTTTCACGGATCGGCATATGGATAGGTGCAATTTTCTTTCCGTACAGTTCGGTCAGGCTTTCCACTACTTTTCTGTAGCTTACATTGTCCACATCCATTTCTGTGACGAAGAACATGCGGGGCAGATTGTATTTTTCACACATCTCCCAGGCTTTCTGGGTTCCCACCTGTACGCCTGCTTTTCCTGAAACCACAATGATCGCCGCGTCGGCTGCCGCAACTGCTTCCTCCACTTCCCCTACAAAGTCGAAATAGCCCGGGGTGTCCAGTACATTGATTTTTACTTTTCCCCATTGAATCGGAACCACAGATGTCGAAATTGAGAATTTTCTTTTGATCTCCTCTTTATCATAATCACTTACCGTGTTACCATCTGTTACCTTTCCCAAGCGGTTCGTAATACCTGACAAGTAAGCCATTGCCTCCACCAGACTTGTCTTTCCGGCACCGCCATGACCGAGCAGGACCACATTTCTAATTCTGTCGCTTCTGAAAACGTCCATATGTAATACCTCCCAATTTTTGATATGTATATATTTTACTAAAAAGGTAGCAACAATTCAAGTATTTTATTCAAATTAGACAAGAAATTTTTCTATATGTTTGGTTATCCTTGCAGTGTATCACTTTAAAGCGCAAAATCGTTGACAATTGACGCTCCTTGTCATAAAATAATAATGTTTGGCGGACATATATCCGCTGTTTATTACGGCAGAAATGCATCGGTTACAGGCTTTCTGCTGTCACAAAAAGAAGAAGGGTAACTACTCTTATACACGGTCGGCGCAGTCCATGCGCAGATTTGACGGAACAGTTACGAAAAAGGAGCATATATCTTATGGAAACAACTACGATTGGCTTTATCGGTCTCGGTTTGATCGGCGGCTCTATAGCCAAAGCCATCCGGAAATTTCATCCGGAATATCAGATTCTCGCATACAACCGGACCAGGGACACTTTAGAGGACGCCGTCTTCGACGGTATTGTGGATATTGCCTGTGATGAACAGGATTCCAAATTTGCCCTCTGTGACATTATTTTCCTGTGCGCCACCGTGGACTATAATATAGAATGTCTCCCCTGGCTGAAGCAGATCATACGGCCCGGCTGTATTCTCACCGATGTGGGAAGTGTGAAGGGCGAGATACATAAAGAGATCACAGCCCTGTCCATGGCCCCAAATTTCATTGGCGGGCATCCCATGGCGGGAAGCGAAAAAACCGGATATGAACATTCCACTGACCATCTGATTGAAAATGCTTACTATATCCTGACTCCTTCCGAGGAGGTAGGGCTTGACAAAATAGGGGTTTACACAGAGCTTGTGACCTCTATCGGTGCCCTGCCCATGATACTGACTTATGAGGAACACGACTACATTACCGCAGCAGTCAGCCATCTGCCTCATGTGGTGGCAGCCGCCCTTGTGAATCTGGTCCACAAGCTGGATTCCCCCTCGGAGCATATGAAAGCCATTGCGGCCGGAGGTTTTAAGGATATTACCAGGATCGCCTCCTCCTCCCCTTATATGTGGCAGCAGATCTGCATGGAAAACCCGGAGAACATCTCCCAGGTCTTAGATGAGTTTATCCGCCTGATCGTACAGGCAAAATATCTGGTGGACCAGCACGACGGGGAGGGTCTGTTCCGGATGTTCTCAGACTCCAGGGAGTACAGGGATTCCATCAGCGACACTTCCAGCGGGCCCATCAAGAAAGAGTATGCCCTATACTGTGATATTATTGACGAGACAGGTGCCATCGCCACCATTGCCACCTTATTGTCCATGAACAATATCAGTATTAAAAATATCGGCATTATCCATAACCGGGAATTTGACGAAGGTGTACTAAAAATTGATTTCTATGATCAGACAGCCCAGAAAGAGGCCGCAGAACAGCTTGGAAAACGGAACTATATTATATATGAGCGTTAGGAGCAGCACATGAAATTCACAAAAAGAAATGCCCTGAGGGGCGAAGTTACCATACCCGGAGACAAATCCATCTCTCACCGGGCAGTCATGCTGGGCGCCATCTCACAGGGCACCACCCGTATCACTAATTTTTTAAGAGGCGCGGACTGTCTCTCCACCATAGCCTGTTTCCGAAAAATGGGAATTGACATCCAGGTGTCCCCGGAACAGATTTTGGTACACGGAAAAGGCCTCCATGGCCTGAAGGCCCCGTCGGATACCCTGGATGTAGGCAACAGCGGAACCACTGCAAGACTCATATCCGGCATTCTGGCCGGACAGACTTTTGAAAGTACACTGACAGGAGACGCCTCCATCCGGAAGCGCCCCATGAAACGGATCATCACCCCCCTGTCTATGATGGGGGCAGATATTGAGAGCCTCCATGGAAATGATTGTGCTCCTCTGCGCATCCGGGGCAGTCATATAAAAGGGATACATTACGATTCCCCCGTGGCCTCCGCCCAGGTAAAATCCTGTATCCTTTTGGCCGGACTGTACGGGGACAGCCAGACAAGCGTCACAGAACCCTATGTCTCCAGAGACCACTCGGAGCGTATGCTGTCAGGCTTTGGAGCCAGCCTTCAAACAGAGGGCTGCACCGTAAGCATACAGCCGGAACCGGAACTGGTTGGACAGGAGGTAGCCGTACCGGGAGATATCTCTTCCGCTGCTTATTTTATCGCTGCTGCCCTTTTAGTGCCAGGCTCTGAACTGCTGATCAAAAATGTGGGCATCAATCCCACCAGGGATGGTATCCTACGCGTATGCCGTCAGATGGGCGCTGACATCACGATCCTGAACCAAAGGGAACATGGCCGAGAGCCGGTGGCAGATCTGCTGGTAAAGCACAGTGCGCTCAAGGGAACAGTCATTGAAGGGGCGGCGATCCCCACACTCATTGATGAACTTCCCATACTTGCAGTGATGGCAGCCTTTGCGGAAGGCTGCACCATGATCCGTGACGCACAGGAGCTAAAAGTCAAGGAATCCAATAGGCTGGATATTCTGGTGCACCATTTAAGCGCAATGGGTGCTGATATCACGGGAACAGAGGATGGTATGATGATCCAAGGCGGCAGAATGCTCCACGGCGCTGTACTGGAAAGCCATTTGGATCACCGGATCGCCATGTCCTTTGCCGTGGCAGGTATTGCCGCGGAAGGTGAGACAGAAATCCTGCAGGCAGACTGTGTAGATATTTCCTACCCCGGATTTTACAAGGATCTGCTGAAAAAATAAAACCTGCCGCAGAAAGGAGCGGAATATGTCGCAGACTACAAAACGGGCACTGGCCCAGTCCCTGAAACATCTCATGGAACAAAAACCCCTGGAGAAAATAACCGTGGTGGATATCTCCGAAGACTGCGGCGTGAACCGTCAGACTTTTTACTACCATTTTCAGGATATCTTTGACCTGATCGAATGGATCTATATCAATGAGGCGGAAAAACGGCTGGGAGAAAAGACCACATATGATACCTGGCAGGAAGGTTTTCTCCAAATCCTCTCCTATATTTTAAGTAACCGGAACTTTGTAAAAAACACGTACCACTCTGTCAGCAGGGAGTATCTGGAACACTTCCTTTTCCGGCAGATGTACCGGCTTCTGCTGGGAGTCATAGAAGAAAAAGCGGAAGGCATGGCTGTCCGCGACACGGATAAACAGTTTATCGCCAATTTTTATAAATACGCCTTTGTGGGTTTGATCTGTGAGTGGATCGAGGATGGCATGAAAGAAAATACCCAGGCCATGACCGACCGCCTGAGCCTTCTGGTACACGGTACCATCACCGGAGCGCTGGAACGGTTTCGGACAGATAAGAGGCATTGATTTTTTATACACTTTTTGCGTAGTGTCAAAAGTTTTGACACTGCGCATTTTCTGTTTATGGCAGTCTTCTCTCTCAGCGGTTATAGTAAAGACAGATAAAACAAAAAACTATGATCCCCAAGAACAAGGAGGTATTCCTATGTATTACAGCAATGGCAATTACGAAGCATTCGCGCGCCCGGTAAAACCCGAAGGCGTGGATAAAAAATCCGCATATCTGGCAGGTTCCGGACTGGCCTCCCTGGCAGCCGCCTGTTTTCTGGTGAGAGACGGACAGATGAAGGGGGAGCATATCCACATTCTGGAAGAATTGTCCCTGCCCGGCGGCGCCTGTGACGGCATCAAAGATGCGCAGAAAGGCTTTATCATCCGGGGCGGACGTGAGATGGAAGATCATTTTGAATGTCTCTGGGATCTTTTCCGCTCCATTCCATCTCTTGAGGTGGAGAACGCCTCTGTGCTGGATGAATTTTACTGGCTGAACAAAAAAGACCCCAACTACTCTCTCATGCGTGTGACCGAGAACAGGGGGCAGGATGCCCACACGGACAATAAATTCGCATTGAGCGACAAGGCAGCCATGGAGATCATGCAGCTCTTTTTCACAAAAGATAAGGATTTGTACGACAAAAAAATCAATGATGTTTTTACGGAGGAATTCTTCAAATCCAATTTCTGGCTCTACTGGAGAACCATGTTTGCATTTGAAGACTGGCACAGCGCTCTGGAAATGAAGCTGTATATCCAGCGTTTCATCCACCATATCGGCGGGCTTCCGGACCTGTCTGCCCTGAAATTCACAAAATATAACCAGTATGAATCCCTGATCCTGCCCATGGTGAAATACCTGGAAGCTCAAGGAGTTCAGTTCCAGTATGACACCAAAGTGACCAACGTGATTTTTGACATCACACCGGAAAAAAAGGCTGCCAGAAAAATCATGATGATCCACAACGGCCGGGAAGAGTGCATTGATCTGCTGGATGATGACCTGGTTTTTGTCACCAACGGAAGCTGTACAGAGAATTCCAGCCTTGGGGATGATGATCACGCCCCGGTATTCAATGACACTCCCGGCGGATGCTGGGAGCTGTGGAAAAACATTGCAGCCCAGGACCTCTCCTTCGGAAATCCTGACAAGTTCTGCAGTGAAACAGATAAGACCACTTGGGAATCCGCAACCGTCACCACCCTGGATGACAGGATTCCCGCCTATATCCGGAAAGTCTGCAAAAGGGACCCCTTCAGCGGCAAAGTGGTAACCGGAGGCATTGTGACCTGCAAGGATTCCTCCTGGCTTATGAGCTATACCTTAAACCGGCAGCCGCACTTTAAGGAACAGCCCAAAGACCAGCTCGTGGTCTGGGTCTACGGTCTGTTCACAGATGTTCCCGGAGACTATGTAAAAAAGCCCATGCGTGAATGTACAGGAAGAGAGATCACGGAGGAATGGCTGTACCATCTGGGCGTCCCTGTAGAAGAAATCCCGGATATGGCAGCCAATTCGGCCCGCTGTATCCCCTGCATGATGCCGTATATCACAGCGTTCTTCATGCCAAGGACAGCAGGCGACAGACCTAAGGTGGTGCCGGACGGCTGCGTGAATTTTGCATTTATCGGACAGTTTTCAGATACCGTCCGCGACACAGTATTCACCACGGAGTATTCCGTGCGGACAGCCATGGAGGCAGTCTACACACTACTGGACGTGGACCGCGGCGTACCCGAAGTCTATGGTTCCTGTTATGATATCCGTACCCTTCTGGATGCCACATCCAAAATGCTGGACGGCAAAAAGGCCATAGAGATGAAGGTGCCGTGGATCATGAAGCTCGTGGAGAAGAAAGCCCTGCGAAAGATTTCCGGCACGGTGATCGAAGAACTGCTGAAAGAATATAATGTGATATAAGATAAAGGGGAGGCAGGTGAGATCCGTCACCTGCCTCCCATCATCACTGCCGTGGTACTGAGTTTCATCATATTTATCTCCCCAGAAGATATCTTCCAGTACCTGCTTATTTTCATATCCTTTGGTAATAAGGTAATAGAACATTCCCTCCGCCCTTCCATAGGGGAACAGATATCTTTTTTTATTTACATAAACTCTGGGTGTTCCTAAAAGAAAAACTTCTATTTTATCCATGCTGTCCTCTCCCTTTTCTGTTCCGCACACTCTATCTATTTATCATAGGCACCACAGGGAAATTAGTCAATAACACTTTTTTAACAAAACTTCAACAGCTATGTTCCATAATAGAGACAAAAGTTCCAGGAATGAATTTTTAAACAACTCTAAGGGAAAGCAGGAGGAATCTGTTCTATGAACCATTATAACATTACCCTTACCATTAACCGGGAAATCTTCATTTTTTCCGTCACGGAAGAAGATACCCTTCTCGACGTGATCCGCGAAAAAGCAGGACTTACAGGCACCAAACAGGGATGCGGCTGTGAGCAGTGCGGAGCCTGCACTGTGCTTTTGAACGGAAAAGCCGTAAATTCCTGCTGTGTACTGGCACTGCAGGCGGACAATGGGGAAATTGAAACCATTGAGGGGCTGGAATCTCCAAATGAGCTGCATCCCATTCAACAGGCTTATATGGACGAGGGTGCCGTACAGTGCGGTTTTTGCACACCGGGCATGATCATGTCCACAAAAGCCCTATTGGACCGGATTCCCAAGCCTGACGGTTCCCAGATCCGGGAAGCGCTCTCCGGAAATATTTGCAGATGTACCGGTTATACAAAGATTGAGGCAGCCGTTAAAACTGCCGCCCAAAAACTGGAGGAGGTGTCCCATGAATCCATATAAAACTGCTGCACACGGAATCCCAAGACATGAGTCCGCCGCAAAAGTCACCGGAAAGGCTCTCTACACAGGAGATTTTTCCCTTCCTCAAATGGTGTACGGCATGATGATCCGAAGCCCTCATGCACATGCAGAAGTCACAGACATTGACCTTTCCCAAGCGGAGAAAACCGAAGGCTACATAGGCGCACTTCTTCCCTGGGAGGTTCCTGACACCTTTTACAACTGTTCCGGCAATCCCCCGTCCCCGCTGCTCATGAAAGATGAGAAGATACTCACCGCCCACCCTCTCTGTGTGGGAGACCGCATCCTGGCCATTGCCGCCAGGACCCCACAGGCGCTTTTAAAGGCAGCCAAAGCCGTAAAGGTCAGCTACAGGCTTCTGCCTTCCGTACATACCATAAAGGACGCATTAAAGGCTGATGCCGCTCCGATCCAGCCGCATCTGTCCCAAAACAATATTCTTGCTTTCAGGGAAGCCTCTGCCGGTGATACGGAAAAAGGCTTTGAAGAAGCGGACTATATTTTTGAGGATGATTTCCACACTTCAGCCATGCAGCATGTGGCTATGGAACCCACATCCTGTATCTGCGATTTTACTGACGGCAGGAAACTGCATATCTGGAGCAACTCCCAGACACCTTATCAGGAGCGAAGAATTATGGCGGAACTGTTTGGGATGAACGAAAATGATATCCGTGTTGTGAAGCCTGTCATGGGCGGAGGTTTCGGTGCCAGGCAGCAGCTCCATAACCAGCCTGCCGCTGCCCTTTTGTCAAAAAAAATAAGAAGACCCGTTAAGCTTATCAACACTCGGGAAGAAGAGATGTATGCTTCCGTAGTACGCCATGAAATGCAGACACATTTAAAATTCGGTGTGACAAAAGAGGGCATTTTAACTGCCTTTCGGACAGAATACTATCTGAATGCAGGTCCTTATACTACCCACACCCCCACGATCGTGGCTGCTGCCAGCAGAAAGTTCCAGTACAAGGTACCCAATTATCTTTTTAACGGATACAGCATAGCGACCAACGGTCCCACCGCAGGCGCCTTCCGGGGATACGGCAATGCACAGCTCACCTTCGGACGGGAACTTATGATGAGCCGGATCGCCAGAAAGCTCCACCTTGACCCCGTGGAATTCCGTCTGCGCAATCATGTACAGGCAGGAGAAAAGTTCCCTGCCGCCTCAGCAGCGGTTACGAGCTGCGGCATTGAAAAGTGTGCCCGCCGTTGTCAGGAGATCCGGCGGGAGATCGACGAAAAGGAAGGGCTGGCCCATAATGAGGAGATCCGGCAGGCGTGGGGTGTCTCTTTTGCCTGTCATGGATCAGGTCCCTCCTCCAAAGAAGGAATGAGTTCTGCCGTCATACTGGCAAACGATGACGGCAGCATCCACCTTATGACCGGTTCCGCGGATATTGGACAGGGCAGTGAAACCATGCTTTCCCAAATAGCGGCGGAATGCCTGGGAATTCCCTTCTCTCTTGTTAAGATCACTGCGGCCGATACCGGAATCTCCCCTTACGATACCGGAACCTTTGGCAGTTCCCAGACTTATGTAAGCGGAAACGCGGTTGTGCTTGCCTGTCAGGATATAATACAAAAGCTTGTCCATGCCCTGTCAGACTGTTACGGCAGCATGGATATAACATTCGGGGAAGACAAAAAATTCCATATCCTGTCAAAAAATCAACATCTTTCTTTTCAGGAGGCTGCGGGGCAGGTGTTTTTCGGTATGAAAGGAGCAGTCATTATGGGAAATTCCAGCTATAAAGCCCAGGAAAGCCCCAACCCCTTTGCCGTCTGCATGGTGAAGGCAGAATACGAAAAGAAAACCAACAGCATCATCCTGCGGCACGTGATCGAGGTTGTGGACGTGGGCACCCCCATCAATCCCCTCACTGTCATAGGGCAGATTGAGGGGGGGATCGGACAAGGGGTGGGCTACGCTCTGACAGAGACTTTGGAGCACAACCGCCGCGCTGGCAAGGTGATCTCCTCGGATCTTCTGACATACCGTGTACCGTTGATTTCGGATATGCCGGATATCCATGGAGAATACATTGAAAGTTTTGAGCCTACCGGTCCCCTGGGCGCAAAAAGTGTAGGGGAATTGACTACCGTACCCGTAGCGCCTGCCATCGCAGACGCCGTATCACAGGCATCGGGCAGAGAGATCAACCGGATACCGCTGTCTGAGTCCTTTTTCATAAAACCAAACAAAAAATAGGAGAGATGACCATGTATTATAAACCGCAGAATCTGGAAGACGCGCTTTCCTGCCTGTCTTCCGAATCCCCCGTCATCCTTGCCGGCGGGACAGATCTTATGCCTTTAATAAAAAACGATTTAAAGCCCTCTGGAAATTATCTGGATATCACCCACATTCCAAGCCTCCGCGCAGTCAAGAGGACAACAGAAGGCTGGTTTTTGGGGGCTGCCGTTACTTTAAGCGGACTTTCCTGCAATTCTGCCCTCTGTACCTCATATCCTGCTCTTGAGATGGCTCTGCGTGTTACGGCTTCCCCGCAAATAAGAAATATGGGGACTATCGGCGGAAATATCCTCCAGGACAGGCGCTGCATTTATTTCAACCAGTCTTCTTACTGGAGGAGCAGTATACCGAAATGTTTTAAAACAGGCGGAAACCTCTGCCACCAGATTCCCAACTCTCCTGTGTGCCGCGCTCTGTATTATTCAGATCTGGCCCCCGCCCTGATGCTTTATCACGCGCAGGCTCTGTTCTACAAAAAGGGAGAAAAACACAAGCTGCCCGTAGAAACTTTCATTCAAAACCATACCGCACAGAACGGAACCACGGAAAGATCAGATATCCTTCTTGAAGGGTTTCTGCTTCCCTTCCCGCTAAAGGGATACCAAAGTGCCTTTGAAAAAATAAGTATCCGTGGCTCTGTTGATTTCCCCACCGTCAATTTTGCAGGCGCTTATTGTCCCGAGACCAGAGATGCACGGCTCCTCGTTGGAGCTGTGGCTGACAATCCCGTGGAACTGCATGACACCGCAGCCTTCATCTCTGCCGGAAAGGAAACTGACCTGGATCAAATAGCGGAAACAGCAGTAAAAGAGCTTCTTTCCAAAAGCAGGTTGATCAAAGAATCTACCATTTCCGTAAAGGTAAAGAAAGATTCCTTTCAAAATATCCGCACGCTGCTGAAAACCCTGATCTGCCCGCCGGAAGGATAATTCTTCAAATTCTCATTCCCTATAAAGAGTAAGGAGCAGGTGAACGCCCTCACCTGCCCCTTACTCTTTTTCTGCTGCCGCCATATCATTTGACAGTCTGGATTTCATCATTTTCTCCTCATGCTTTAACAGGGATTCCCACTTTTCTGCAAACGCCATATAATTCTTTTGGTGCAAATCCTCTGCAGCCTTTTGGATTCGTTCTTTATATTCATCATGAAGAGAACGTGCCTTGAGCCGGTGCAGCGTAAACGGGTATCCCCAAGCCAGCATCTCTCTTATTTTTCCATAGCATTCCCGCACAATGGAAAGCGGGCACTTTTCCTCTATAAAAAAGAGACAGATTTCAAAAGAACGATAGCTTTTTCCTTCCCTCAGCATCTTTACAAATTCCTCCTCCAGCCGTCTTCTCTCATCCTCACAAATATGCTCCAGCGTATAAAAAGAAATCCGGCGTATGGTCAGAGCCAGGACCTCCAGACTTTCCAGATACAGACGCATCCCTTCCCTTATCTCTGTTCTGGAGAAATCCATGGGGCGCACAGTTGTACAAATCTGTGTCCCTTTTCCATGATAAGACTTTGTCAGACCCAGACTGTTCAGAATACTGAGGGTACGGCGCACCGTGCTGACAGATACCTCATATATCTCTGCCATCTTGGGCAGTGACGGCAGATAGCTGCCTGCTGTATAGACGCCCAGGTTGATTTCCCTGATTATTAGGGACACCATGGTATAGCAGAGCTGAGGCCTCTGTCTGTAAACATTCCAGTGAAAAGGTAACTGTTCCGCGCCTTTTGGAAATACCGTCTTCTCATTTTTGCGGAGAAATGTCTTGATCTCCTGTACTGCTTCGCAGTAAAAATCTGCAAACTGCTCATGCAACCATATAACTACGTTTTCCCGGCGGCTGCCTGTACTGGTGTAGGGCATGATTTCTTTTTCATCCTTATTTACCAGATACGGGAGCCGGATATAGCCGATGACCTCCCAATAAAAATTCAGCGCCAGACCATTATCCAGACTTAGAAGAGCCAGATAGTAGAATTCCACCGGAAGGGATACGGCATTGGCCGATGGAGCCATGAGTTTGTTCATAAACCACTGCCAGTTTTTTTCATCCCACCTGCGGACCCCTTCCTCCCAGAGAGGTTCCAGGAGAAGCCTTCCCGATTCGCACAGTTCCTGGATTCCTGCTTCTCTGGGAGCAAAGTATTTCATCGCATTTTTTCGGAAGCCTGCCGGGCTGCTTTTATAAATAACTTTTGCGGTTTTTCTCGCATCCACCTGGATAAGTCCCTTTTTTTCAAGGACAGAAAGCGCGTTTCTCACCGTAGCGGGAGCCATCTGGAACATATCACAGATTCGGCTGATGGACGGCAGATGATCCCCGTATCTATTGTACCCAAAAAGGATTCTGGTCTCATAATATTCATAAACAAGTCTGTAAATTCCGCTTTCAAGCAGCATAATTCTTCACCTCAATGGATTCGTTGGTATTTTAGTCTTCTTTTCTGAAGATGAAATCATATAATGTCTGGAATAGTCTTGCCGGGTCTATGGGCTTTGCCAGATGCGCATTCATTCCCGCTGCTTTGCTCTTCTCAATATCGTCGTCAAAGGCGTTGGCTGTCATGGCAATGATCGGAATGGTTTTGGCATCGGTATTGCTCAGATGACGGATATTGGTGGCTGTTGCCAGGCCATCCATGAGAGGCATCCGGATATCCATCAAAATTGCATCATAATATTTCTCCTCTGATTTGCTGAACATCTCCAGTGCACGCAGACCGTTTTCCGCTGTCTCCACAATAAACCCTTTTCCTTCCAGGAGCATGACCGCTATCTCTGTATTCAGGGGATGGTCCTCAGCCAAAAGCACACGTTTTCCTGTAAAATCATAGTCCATCTCTGCCTCTTTTTTTTCTGCCTTCTCTTCATCCTTTTTGCCCAGCGCTTTGGAAAATGCAGATATAAGAGAGGATTTGAACATAGGTTTGCTGATCAGCAGATTAACACCTGCCAATTTCGCCTCATGCTCAATAGAACTCCAGTCATATGCCGTCATTATGATGATCGTCACCTCAGGCCCCACAATGCCGCGGATACGCCGGGCCGTCTCGATTCCATCCATCTCCGGCATTTTCCAGTCGATCAGTATCATATCAAAATATTTCCCGTTATTCCACAAATCCCGGACCCGGTTCACTGCCTTAAACCCACTGTCGGCCCACTCCGCAGATATTCCCATCTCTTTCAGGGTGACCATGGCACTCTCGCACACTGCCACATCATCATCCACCACCAGTGTTTTAAGATTTGCAAAATTATAGGTTTGTTTCTTCTGCTTATGATGCAGTTTCTCCTCCTCTGTAATGCCCAGCTTTACATCCACAGTGAATTCTGAACCGATCTCCTTGATGGAACGGACAATAATACGTCCGTCCATCATATCCACAATATTTTTAGAAATGGCAAGGCCAAGGCCTGTTCCCCCGTAAAGAGCGGTAGTCCCTGTACTTTCCTGGGAAAAGGGTTCAAATATATGGGGGAGAAACTCCTCGTTCATCCCCACGCCTGTATCGTTGATGACAAACCGCAGGACAGCATCATTCTTTGTTCTGCGCATCTGGGCAGCCGAGAAGGTCACTTTACCGCCCTCACCGGTAAATTTTATGGCATTTGACAGGATATTGATAAGCACCTGCTGCAGTTTCATGGCGTCTCCCATGTAATAATCATCCAGCACGGGGTCCACAATACACTCATAGTCCACACCTTTTGCGGTTGCCTGCGCATGGCAGATGGAGTTGACCCCATTGAGGAATTCCTCTGTGGGGATCTTCTCATTCTTCAGCAGCATCTTGCCGCTCTCGATCCGGCTCATATCCAGAATATCGTTGATCAATGACAGCAGGAAACGGGAGGAAATGCCTATCTTGGCAATACAGTCTGCCACCTGCTCATCATCCCCGATCGACTGGGCCGCTATGGTGCTCATACCTATGATGGCATTCATAGGTGTACGGATTTCGTGGCTCATGCGTGACAAAAAGTCTGATTTTGCCGCGTTGGCCTGTTCCGCGGCAACCAGGGCTGCTGCCATCTCCTCCTTCTGACGCTGTTCCTGGCGCACCACGTCAGTCACATCCGTTCTCGCAAGACATGCCCGTCCCAGTTCCTTGTCTATGTAGAAAACCTCACAGCGCTTAACCCGCAGATTCCCGGTCTCATCCTTCATCTCCACAATAAAGGAATAGGATTCACATTCCTCCAGTTGTTCTTCCATATAGCTGTATTCCAAGTGCTTCTGATAGGAGGTACAGATTGGTTCCTCCATGGTCCCTGCTGCCACTTTTTTGATCTCACTTTGGAAACGCCCGCTCCTCGGAAGAATTCCGTATGCCCGTTCATCAAAAGAAATGAGATGATAGGTATCACGGCGGATATCAATATCCGCGATCAGCTCAAAACCAAGATCCGTGATCTTTTTCAAGAGCTGTTCCTGCATTTTCTGTTCCGTCACATCAAAGGTATAAAAAAAGGTAATGATATCACCGCTCTGGGGATTTAAGTGGGAACGGAAGTTGGTATTACTCCAGAATACGCTCCCATCCTTTCTCCTTCTTAAAAATTCAAACCTGTAATCTACTTTTCCCCCATGATAGTCCGCCAGCACTTTCTCCCGGTCAAGGGCGCTGCTGATCTTCTCTCCGTACTGCCAATCCACAGCAGACTGTGCCATATTCTGCACGGATTCCTCATATGTGGCGCCCACATGGGTAATGGCATCATCGAAGGCAGATACATAGCTCTCCACACAGTTCTTCGTCACATTGATCCGGCCTCGGAAATTTTTCTCTGAGGAGGACAACTCCGCAAAATAAGCCATCTCTTTTTCAAACAATTCCCTGGACCTCTCCTGAATCTGTTTTTCCTCTGTAATATCCACAAAGATACAGTAAAAATACTGTTCCCCTGTTTTTTCGGTAAAGAGCTGTGCCTTTATGGAGATCCATTTGACAGTACCGTCTTTGCAGATCAGACGATTTTCATTATGTATGGTATTGCCATACTTTAACTGGGCCTTCAGCTTGTCTTTCATGACCGCCAGATCTTCGGGATAAATAACAGAAGACATGCGGCTGCCCATGCCGGCAAACTCCTGTCTGGTATAGCCAAGGAATTCAAAAAGACCGTCATTGGCTTCAATGACGGAAAAGAACTCGTCAAATCTGCAGCGGAATACAGCACCGGGTATATTATTATAGATATGCAGCAGATCTTCATGGACTCCCCCTGTATCCGAGAGACAGATATTCTTTATCAGCCATTTTTCCTGATCCAGGGCCAGTGTGAAATGTCCCTCCATCTGCCAGGTATATGTCTCATTTCTTAAAACCAGCCTGCAGGAAAGGCTGCAAATCCCATGACCCAGAGGCTGTTCGTATATAACAGAGACTTGCGGATAAAAAACATCATTTATATTTTCTATATCTCTGCGGATATGATCCAGCACCTCTTGTCTTCCATGGGCATATTCCCTTTTTCCGGCGTCCATAAAGCGAATATCACTGTCCAAAAATTCCGCTGCCTTCTCAGGCTCCCGCAGTGCGAACCAGATATTACAGAATTCTTCTACAGCCAGCCCGGCATCTCTTTTCTTTCCCATTGATTCATTCCTCTCATTACAGCATTCTTCCTGCTGCTTGTCTCTTTTCCTCTTCATTTTATCTTAACACTTAACGAAATTATTGTAAACGGTGCATTTTATGTGCGCAGGCGCATACGTCACCACCCGGCGGATTTTTTCTCCCTGGTATTCCATCATTACTTCTTCCTGCCCCATCCTCTATCATGTAACTGATCATAAACTAAAATATTTTACTGTCGGCGGCACTTCCCTGAAAAGTGTACCTGCCGGATACCACAAGGCACATCCTCAGGCCCAATACCTGAAAGATAAAAGCTGGTATCTGGAATATCCCATAGGTGATGAGAGAGACCTTGATTTTCTAAAACACACAAAAAAGGAGAAGCCCCTTCCGTATCACGGACAGCAGGCTCTCCTTTTTTCCTTGGGTGCTTATATTCCTTATTCCACTGCCAGATATTGATACAGAAGTTTATCCAGAGCATCCATGTCTATGGGTTTTGGAAAATGGGCATTCATGCCTGCCCGTATGGCTGCATGTGCATCTTCAGCAAATGCGTTGGCAGTCATGGCTATAATAGACATTTTTTTCACATCCTTCCGGTCCATCCCGCGGATTATTTTGGCAGCCTCATATCCGTCCATCCGCGGCATCTGGATGTCCATGAGTATCATATCATAATACCCTTCCCCGGAATCAGATACCATCTTCACGGCTTCCTCCCCGTCACACGCTTCCTCTATCCTTGCTCCCGTTTCCCCGATCAGTTCCCGGGCAATCTCTCTGTTGATCTCGTTATCCTCCACAAGCAGGATCCTCTTGTCTGAATAATCTTTCCTGACAGAAGGCCGTATCATTTCCTTTGATGGCTTTTCGCCGCTGAGCTCCTCCAGCAGGCCGCACAGCTTTGCATGATAAAACGGCTTTGCCAGAAATGCTGTAACCCCGGCTTCCACAGCCTCCCGCTCTATCTCTGACCAGTCGTAAGCAGTCAGTACGATCACGGGAATCCCGGCTCCTATAACTCTTCGGATACGGCGGGTCACCTCCACTCCGTCCATATCCGGCATCTTCCAGTCCACGATCACCAGACCATAGGGGTCTGCCGTCTTCTCTGCCTGCAGGACTTTATGGACAGCGGTGCTGCCGTCTGTGACAGATTCAGCTCTGAGTCCCATCTCTTCCAACAGTTCGGCCGCATTTTCACAGATGAGCCTATCGTCATCCACCATGAGACAGCGAACGCCGATCCACTCCTGGGGCACTTCCTCCTCCTCGTTCTCCTGCAGCTTCAAAGAAAGCGTCACCGTAAATACAGAGCCTGCCCCCGGTGTACTCTCCACCTGGATATCACCGTTCATCAGATCAACTACATTTTTTGTGATAGCCATCCCAAGCCCGGTACCGGTCACTTTACTGTTTGTGGAATCCTGGGCGCGCTCAAACGGCTGAAAAATCCGTTCTATAAATTCTCCGCTCATGCCGATTCCGGTATCTTCACAGCAAAATACATAATTCAGATAGCCCTTGCGGTTCCCTGCTTTCTGCGTCACAGTCACATGGATGTTTCCCCCTGCAGGCGTATATTTAATGGCATTGCTCAGAATGTTGATGCATACCTGCCGGACACGCAGGGAATCTCCGATAACCTTTTCATTCCGCAGTTTGATAAGCTCCACTTCCAGGTTCAGCCTGTTTGCGTCTGCCTGAGGTCTTAAAAGCTCCGTAAGTTCAGATATAAGCTCCGCGAAATTAAAAGGTTCATATCTTAGGGAGAGTTTTCCGCTCTCAATCTTTGACATATCCAGTATATCATTGATCAGACTGAGCAGATGTTTGCTGGAAAGCCCGATTTTTTTCAAGCACTCTGCTACACGGTCCCTGTCGTTGAGATGGGCTGCCGCGATAGCTGCCATTCCCACAATGGCATTCATGGGGGTCCGGATATCATGGCTCATATTAGACAAGAACTGACTCTTTGCCCTGCTGGCCGCCATGGCATTGTCAAGGGCACTCTGAAGCGCCTGACGCTGCTGTTCCTCCTCACAGCGCTGCTCATCTATACGGCGTGATATCAGGATTGCCAGCCTGTCCTCAGAATACGGGTTATCCACATGGATGATCTGTGTGGAGGTCCAGTGGTAGACATCGTCTGTGAGCATTTGCCTGGCTTCCATAAATACCTCTTTTTTTGTCCCCAGCACCTCTCTTAGATTTTCAAGGGCAAAACCGGCTGATATAATCACTGAGGCTGTCCTCATGTATGGTATGCAGCATGTCTTCAAAAAGTTCACTGTATGTTTCCTGTTTTCCTATGTTCAGCTTCAGTGCCGGGTCGATATAGATAAATCCAAGCGAATCTCTTGTAAGGTTCACACTGATGATAACCGGATAGGCATTGGAGATCGCCCCTACCAAAGTCAGACGCTCCTGAAGCTTTTGTCTCTCTTCTTCCTCTGCTCTTAACTTTTCCTCCGTCACATCATGGAAGGTTGCGATCAAAACCGGATTTTCATTTTCGTCCAGAGTTTTCTCAACAATCCCGGCAGCCCAGAAATAAGTGCCGTCTTTTTTTATGACCCTGTTTTCAAATATATGTTTATTATCCCTGTCCGCTTTTACTTTAGAAAGTCTTGTTACCTGTTGATATTCATCCGGATGGATGATTTCCTGAAGGCTGACCCCTTTGGGCGCATCATTGGAGGCGCTGTCCGGATAAGACAAAAGGCGCAGTCCCTCTCTGTTCAGCTGAAGCAGATGATAGGGCTGCTCCACGGTTATGAGAGCAACGCCCTCCGGAATGGCATTATATAAATGTCCGATATAATTCGCCTGGCTTCTCAGTCTTTTATTCGTTTTATTCACATAGTGCAGGTAGAATGCAAAAAGCAGGAAAATCCCCACCAGTATACTGGCAATAAGCGCCAGAGAGCGCAGCAGGATAACATTGGTCTGTGCATCCACCACCTGCTTTGGTATAATGGATATGAGATACCAGTCCGTATCCAGCTTCAGGGGCGTATAGCAAAAAACCGTATCCTCCTCCTGATAGTAAAAAACAGCCCATCCGGTACGGAGGTCTTCCAGAGACTGCCGGAATTCTGTAATACCAGCCTCCTCATTTTTGGCAGCCGGCAGCATATCGAACAAATTCTGGACCGTTTTATTACTGTTCGGATGAGGCGAACGTATCAGCACATCCCCCTGGGTATTGACAACATAAGAAAATCCGGCATCATTGTAAAAGGACAGGCTGAAACTGTTCACAATACTCTCCACCTCATACTGTTTTATAAGGTATCCAGTGGTATCCTGCAGTTTTACCCGGACAAACAATTCAAAAACATTGACGCCTGTAACACTGCTGATATGGGTGTCCAGAATTCCGGAATCCTGCTTCTTATCCTGCAGGGCCTTCTCCACCGCTTCATCCTTTTCGGACTGTTCAGGAATACAAGTGCCGTCTGAGAGATAGAGCTGCATACCGCTTTCTAAATTACTGTAATCTTCCATCACATCAGCCAGCTCTTGTTCCTGTTCCCTTGTATATTGCTCCATATAACCGGCTATGGTATCCATAGACTCATAATTTTTCCCGAGCTGAACCTTCAGTGTGTTGCATCCCTGCCGGGTGCTCTCCATGATGGTATTGATCGACTGTTCCCAGAGCTGTTTTTTAACCCCCTGCACAAAAAGAAAAGTAAGAAGGAAAAGAACAATACCCACCAGCACTGCAGCCAGTGCCGTCTTTTTCTTTATGCCTGAAGCTTCTTTGTTTTGAATCACTGTGATCCCCTTTCTGCGGTATTTTGTTCATCCATCCATTCCATGGTCTCATCCAGAGTCTCCCCGGAAAGCAGTTTGACAGAAACCGCTTTTGTCCATTCCCATATGGGAATGGACAAAAGCCCGTCAGTTCCTATCACCGTTTTTCCTGACTGATAACAGGAGACCAGAGGCTGGATCTCCTGGACAGAGGAAGGGCTTCCACCCTTTAAGGGGCTGAAGGAGCACTGCTGGTCCGCAAGCTTCTGTATATTTTCCGGCCCGGTAAAATATTCAACGAACTGAAGTGCAGCATTCAGGTGTTCACTGTCCGCATTCACACCCAGCCTGGTATCCGCATTGATGACCAGAAGGGAACCATCCTCCAATACAGGATAGGGCGCCACCTCAAACTCAAATTCCGGGTTCATACTCTTCACCCGTCCGGCAGCCCAGGCTCCGGTCAGCATAAACGGGGTTTTCCCCTTGACAAACTCCACCAGATCATCGGAAGTCTTATTCGTTTCCAAAGCTGCTGCTGCATTGATATATCCTTTGGTGATCATGTTCTCCGCCAGAGAAAAACCGGGGGCCAGATATTCACTGAGCTTTACCTTGCCCTGATTGAGCTGTTCAAACACCTCCGCCTGGCTGTTGTCCTGATATACGGAATAGAATCCCTTTCCAATAGCCAGTGTTTTTAAAGAGATATCATTGTTGGCGATCACAGGTGTGATTCCCTCTTTTACAAAATAACTGCAGACCTGTTCCCACTCCTCAAGATTCCCCGGAACCTCCTGTTTATGTTCTTTCAGGAGGGACAGGTTACAGTACAGACCAAATACAGACACTGTAGTGGGAACCCAGTAAATACCTCCGTCGTCCTCCATCTGCCCCCTCATGGCTTCCGTGTAATTTGATATGGAATCCAGCCCTGACAACTCCGCAAGCTTTCCCTGGCGCTCCAGCTCCAGCACCACATCGTGATTCACCATGAAAACATCATCACCTTTTTGGGCATCCATTCTCTTATTCAGAGCCTCAAAATATTCATTCCCCTTCAGGCTTTCATACGACACACGAATATCCGGATTCTCATCCATGAATCCGGATATGATCTCCTCAATAACCGTTACATTTTCAGGTTCATATTTATTTCCAAAAAAAGTTATGGATGTAACATTCTCCGGTATCTCCTGATAATTTGTCACGGTATTCCTTTCACCGCATCCGCCAAGTGTATAAATGCTGCTCAATACCACCAGCGAAAGCAGTACACACTCTTTTCTCTTCATCCAGCCCGCACTCCTTTGCCCCTCTATGTTCTGTATATGTATGACAGTCACCCGAACCCCGCAAACTCTGTTCATATATGTTTCATTCTATCATAGGAGTGCAAAAAGTGCAATCAATCTGTAACCCCTGTTCTGCTGTCTTATGAGGCAGTGATAAAACAGAGCCGCCCTCCTCCAAAAAATAAAGTCTCTCAAATTCGCCGGCACTCACAGGCCTTCCGAATAAAAATCCCTGTATATAATCCGGTGAAGCCTGCATAACTGTCGCAAACTCTTCTTTTGTCTCCACACCCTCCACACAGACCTTTAAATGAATGATATGTGCCAGCTTGACAATGTACTCCAGAAAAATATACTCATAACTGTCTTTGCAGAGGCCCTTGATAAAGCTGCGGTCTATCTTAATGACATTGGCCGGCAGTTCCTTGAGGTGGCTCAGAGAAGAATAACCTGTCCCAAAATCATCAATGGCGATTCCGTATCCCATCTCATGCATATCCTTAAATTCCTGGTTCAGGAAATGCAGATTGGGCACCCAGCAGCTCTCTGTCAGCTCCAGGATCAGATTTTTTGCGGATACCTTGGGCACATGTTCATTTTTCAGATATTCCAGCAAGGCATTTTCTTTCAACTGGATGTAAGACACATTGATGCTCATGGTAAAATCAGGATTATATTTCTGCCACTCCCGGCACTGCTTTGCGCCCTCCTCCAATACCCATTTTCCCACCTGGATGATCAGATGATTTTCTTCCAGAAGAGGAATGAATGCAATAGGCGAGACCTCGCCGTGGTCAGGGGAATGCCAGCGCAGCAGGGCTTCCGCCCCCACTACTCGCTTATTTTCCGCATCAATCTGGGGCTGATAAAACAGCTCAAATTCACTGCATCCGTTGTTTACACAGGTGTGCAGACTCTCCTGCAGTTCCATGATCTTCCGCTTTCTGTTGTACATCTCCCTGGAAAAGAACACAAGCTGGTTCTTTCCGTTCATCTTCGCGATCTCCACTGCATTTTCCGCGTGCCTGAATAATTTCTGATATGTCCGTCCATCCCCAGGTATCACACAGGCCCCGGCAGAAACAGATATGAGCAGCGTCTGGTCATCCACAGTAAATTGATTTGCAACAAACAACTGAATATTATCATAAATCTCCTGGATGTTCTCCCTGGTACCCCCCTCCATCCAGAAGGCAAACTCATCTCCATCCAAACGATACATCTGGCATCCCGGGGGAAGCAGTTCTGATATGCGTGTGGAAATCATGTTGAGTGCCCTGTCACCAAAAGCATAACTATATTTTTCATTAATATTTTTAAAATTGTCTATATCCAGCACTACCATGACTCCCTGCATACGTTTCCCACATTTTAGGACCTGACAGATATCGTGTTCAAACTGGTTTCTGTTCATCAGACCTGTAACATTGTCGAATTTGTTCTGCTTACCAATGTTGGAAATCCTGCCAAGCATAAAAAGGGGCCGGTGCTGTTCATCGGTCTTCACTTTTCCCCTGCACGATACCCATATGATCTGTCCTGTTTTTCCATAGACCCGGTATTCCATATCATGATAGTCCTTGACACCATCCTGGATAAGCTGCAGGTCCTCAAGCCATAGCCGCAGATCTTCCGCTACCATCACGCTTCCCCAGACAGCAACCACATCCTCCTCTATGCCCCGGTCTACATTAAAATCTTCATATGCATTTTCCGATATGTAAAAAGTTCCGTTCTGGATATCCCACATATATAGATAATCATCTGTAGTCTCGGAAAGCAGATCCAAAAATACACTGGCTGAAAATTCCGTTTGTTTAATTAAATTAGGCATGGCAACCTCCTGTGCACCTTAATAAATACATTATAACTTAATTTATTTGTCTTTACCAGGTGGTTTTCTGTAATATTATGCCTATTTATGTAAAGAAAAGAGCAGAAAACAGCCTCAGCCTTTTTCTGCTCTGAATCATAATTTTGATAAATTACTTCTTATTCAAAATATCAGCAATGTCACCAATTCCTTTTTTTCCAAAGTACACTTTTTCATCGTTGAGGATCATACAGGGTACACTCATCACTTTATACTTTTCCTTCAGTTTTGGAAAGTGCGCCAGGTCAAACATTTCCGCCTCTACATATCCGGAAACAGCGGCAGCCTTCTGCGCGGACATGACCGTCTCCGGGCACATGGTACAGGACAGGGATACCAGGACCTTTATATTGACCGGGCTGTCCAGCTTTTCCAGTTTTTCTCTGATTTCCTGTCCAATCTCCTGCCCCGGTCCTGCCACATTGTAAAGGGCAATAATAAAGGAATTAAATTCATGGCCTCCCGGCACTCCGTGGAACCAGATCCCGCTGCTTCTGCCGTCCGGGTAACACACCTCTATGGAGGGCAGAATGCGGCCTTTTGCCGGTTCCTCATTCCCTGCCTCTTTCCAGGTCAGCTTATCACTGACGCCTTCCAGTTCCCGCAGAAAGCCAAGGATCTCCCCTGACAAGGGTTCCTCATTGAGCCAGGCTTTCAACACCACAGGCTGCCTGAACTTTCCAAACACCCCTTGGAGCTGTCCTCTTATGGCATCATTGAGAAATCCCTCCCCGCCCCCCTCATGGGCCGCAGCAGACTCTGTTTTTTGGGGCTGCGGCGTGCTTGTCTCTGTAACCAGCTCGGGAATCCCTAATTTCTTGTGCAGTTCGGATACTTCTTTTTCCAGGGAAGTAGCAGCAGCGGCCCCATCCGATACTGCAGTCACAACCTGGCGCAGATTTTTCACACACACATCCCCCGCTGCATAGACACCGTCCAGATTTGTCTTCTGGCTGTGGTCCGTAAGCAGATATCCATGGGCATCCTTTTCCACCTCCGCACCGATCCAGTCCGTATTCGGTACATATCCTGCAAATACAAAAACACCGAATCCGGGATCATCCCCTGCCTCGTGGACCCACTCTTTTTGTGTTCGGTTATTTCTGAATCTGGCATAAGTGACCATATCCCGGCCCCCCACTTCCAAAAGCTCTGTCTCAAAAAGGACCTCTATATTCCTGAAATTTTTCAGCTGGTCAGAAACCGTCCTGGCACAGGAAAATTCTTTCTTCCGCACAACTATAGTCACCTTTTTCGCATATTTTGTAAGGAAAATCCCTTCCTCCACAGCAGCAAATCCGCCTCCGATGACAAAAACATCCAGGCCGGAGAAAAATTCACCGTCACAGGTGGCACAGTAGGCAACACCTCTGCCCTGAAACTCCCGCTCCCCTTTAAATCCCAGCTTCCGGGGATTCGCGCCGGTTGCCAGGATCACGCCCAGAGCCTTATATTCCCCTTTGGTGGTGTGCAGGATCTTGATATCCTTTGCAAGCTCCATGTCAAGCACCTGGGCAGCCGCGAATATTGCGCCAAAATTCTCTGCCTGACGGCGCATGTTCCCTGTCAGCTCTTTTCCGCTTATTTTTTCCACTCCCGGATAATTCACGATCTCAGAGGTTATGGTGATCTGTCCGCCAATCTCCGCTTTTTCCAGAACAATGACTCTGTATTTGGCACGGGCCATATAAAGAGCGGCAGAGAGACCTGCAGGACCGCCTCCGACGATTGCCAGGTCATATAGATCATTTTCTGTCTGCATGGCATCTCCTTTCTTATTAAAAACCCTCCGCAACTCAGGACGAGATGGGAGGGTTCTGTTTTCTGAGTATGCTCAGATCAATCCAACTAAGTCGAGGCTCGGTTTCAAAGTTTCTGCTCCTGGCTGCCATTTTGCAGGGCAAACCTGGTCTCCGTGTTCAGCTACGAACTGAGATGCCTGAACGCGGCGGAACAGTTCATCCGCATTCCTTCCAACATTACCGGCGATCACTTCATATGCCACGATCTTTCCTTCCGGATTCACAATGAAGCTTCCCCGCTCTGCCATACCATCCTTCTCGATCATCACCTCAAAGTCTCTTGTCAGGGCACCGGTAGGGTCTGCCAGCATAGGATACTTGATTTTTTGAATGGTTTTGGATGCGTCATGCCATGCCTTATGCACAAAATGGGAATCGCAGGAGACACTGTAAATCTCACATCCAATCCCTTTGAATTCTTCATATTTATTTGCCAGGTCTTCCAGCTCTGTGGGGCACACAAAGGTGAAGTCAGCAGGATAGAAAAAGAATACACTCCATTTTCCGATCACGTCTGCCTTTGTTACTGTTTTAAAATCTCCGTCCACATAAGCCTGGACAGTAAAGTCTCCGATTTCTTTATTTATTAATGACATATATTACCTCCTAGTGATGTACTGTTTTCTAGTGCTCCATCGCACTAGTCTTATTATTGTCTGCATGGTGTCAAATCATTCCCGGCATTTCTTCCACATCCTCCGGGGTGCGGCCAACCTATGAAGTAAGACGGAAAATATATGCACCATACGATCATTTTACAGTTAGTTATTGCTAACTAATTGTAAATATAACACACTTCTTTTGGCAAAGCAAGTGGATTTATCAGGAAATTTTTTCATTATCTGCGGGTCACCATGACAACCGTGATCCCCAACATCACCAGTGCAGCCATCCATAAGGGCACCATGCCGTCATAATAGCGCGCACCGCTGTCCAGATGATAATAGGGCACATAACATACCAGACTGATACCCGCTATACCGATCACAATTATAAATACAACAGCAACGCGCCAGGGAAAACATTGGCAGGAATACAGGGCATTGATTTCTGCCAGGCCAGCATAGCCCACCCCACGATCATAACAGTTCTGCGGTCACCGGCCTTCTAAAACAAAACAGGGTAACTGCCAGCAAAATAAAATACACTGTGATTCCGCCGGGCAGGGCGCACTATCCTTTATAGAACCTGCCGATCTAAGCTAGCCCTGACTGACTAATAGAGAAAATATACTTATCCAATAATTGATAAAAACCAGCAATGTGTATTCCGTCAACTAATCCATGATGGCACAGCACAGATACAGGTATCAATATTTTATCTCCCTGAGCAAAATATTTTCCCCACGTGATCCTTGGATTGCTGTCTGCCGGAATCGGCACAGGCTGAACAAGAGATGTGTAAGAGACCCAAGGCAATGTGGAGATAAAAATTTTATTGAATTTATTGGTATCATCTTCGTCTATTGTTCTATTTCGTCGTGCGGCTTCCTGCTTCTGTACCGCATAAGGTATAAAGTCTAAAAACGGCATGTTACTTTTAAGGGTACAGTAGCAATAGGTTCCATCCTCCAAAGCTACCGTATGGGATGTTTCACAGCTATCAAATTCTATGATCTTATTATCCCGTATTCTCTGCTTAAATTCAGGAACACCATTGGCAGCTTCCGACACACAGTAGCAAACCGTAAGAAAAAACGGCAGATTTTTCGCTTTGATTTTTTTCAGCAAGTCTGTTATATCAACATTTACTGTTAATCCAACATATGGGTAAGATAAGCTATTAAAATACTCAAAATGCCCTTTTCTATTGTATACGCTCATATCCAGATATTTGTAATCCACTGTAATCCCTCTTTCTTTATAAAATATAGAAACAAACAAAAAACTTCCGTAAATAGTTGATATACCCAAAATTATAATCAACTATTTACGGAAGTTGGTAGAGACGCTCAACCATATTATGAGCTTATATAATTATCATATATAATACCATATCCAAACCTTAATTGCAACATCTTATGTGAATAAAACCCTTGACCGTCTGGATTTTTACCTTGACATTTCGCCGCCGACAACGGGGAACAGGATTTATACCACCTACTCCCGAAAACGGCTTCTAACCGTCCGCAGGAGCAAATTTGCGTCAATAAATAAAAATAACACTTGACCAAACGCTTCATGTCCTGCTCGTCCGGTATCTTTTATTTTATTATACCACAATTTTGTTTTTTAAGAAAACCATAAGATGTTCCTTCGGTTCTATTGATTTTTGCAGAAAAATGTTATATTCTTTTATAAGTTAGTAAATTCTAACGTACATAATAAAATACATATTTTTATGAAAGTTTCTCTACGAAAGGAGCAATCATTTATGCACTGCACGCGAAAATTGAATGACACAATAAGCTGGGTAGGCGGTAATGACCGCAGACTGGCACTTTTTGAAAACCTGTTTCCCATACCCCGGGGTGTTTCTTACAACTCCTACCTGATCACAGATGAAAAAACGGCATTGATCGACACAGTGGATGCCTCTATTACCCATCAGTTCCTGGAAAATATTTACTATGTCCTGGACGGACGTTCTCTGGACTATCTGATCATCAATCACATGGAACCGGATCACTGTGCCAATATCGAAGAACTTCTGCTGCGGTTCCCTGATCTGAAAGTTGTGGGAAATGCCAAAACTCTGGCATTTGCCAAACAGTTTTATGACACAGATTTGGAGGGCAAGACCATAACCGTAAAGGAAAATGATTCTATTTCCCTTGGTGCGCATACGCTGCGTTTTTATTTCGCACCTATGGTACACTGGCCGGAAGTCATGGTAACTTATGAGGAAAGCGAAAAAATCCTCTTCTCCGCAGATGCTTTCGGAAGCTTCGGTGCACTGAACGGACATTTGTTCAGCGATGAGGTGGATTTTGACAAAGACTGGCTGCCCGATGCACGGCGCTATTACAGCAATATTGTGGGAAAATACGGCGTTCAGGTCACATCTGCGCTGAAAAAGCTGTCCGGACTGGATATCCGTATGATCTGCCCTCTCCACGGCCCTGTCTGGAGAGAAAACCTGGAGTACCTTCTGGACAAATATGCCCACTGGAGCAGTTATCTGCCGGAAGAACAGGCTGTGGCACTGTTCTATGCTTCCATGTACGGAGATACGGAAAACGCTGCCAACATACTGGCCGCCGGACTGGCAGAATCAGGAGTGAGAAACCTAGCTGTTTATGATATCTCAAACACCCATATCTCCACTTTGATCGCAGAGGCATTCCGCTGCAGCCATCTTGTGATCGCGTCACCTACTTACAACGGCGGAATCTATCCGGCCGCTTTGAATCTGCTCCATGATATGAAGGCCCTGAATCTCCAGAACCGGACCATTGGACTCATAGAAAACGGCACCTGGGCACCGACCAGTACCAAACAGATAAGAGCATTGCTGGAAGAAATGAAGCAGATGCGGATACTGGAACCTGCAGTCACCATCAAATCCGCTCTGAAAGGGGATTCTATGGACAAACTCAATGCGCTGAAAGAAAGTATTCTTGCCTCCCTTCAGGCAAATGCAGAATAGACAGAAAGATAATGATCGGGCATCCGCTTTACAGCGTATGCCCGATCATAAATATTCATGGCTGCATTCTTCTGCAGAAACTTGATTTTATTAAACTACCTTATTCATCTGCTCCATGATTTTTTTCGTTTTCCAGTCTTTTGACAGGCAGCCAGCCAGCAGGATACACAGTAAAACCGCCACAGCGGAAATCATGAAAAAGGCCGGATAGTCAAACTGGTATTTGTGGCCAAAGGCCCTCATATCGGACTGCCTATACAGATACCGGAGTACAGGAATGGAGCAAAAATATGCCAGTACCGCGCCACAAAACCCAAGCATGGTATTCTCAAATATCATCATGCGGCGGATCATTTTTACACTCATGCCTATGGCACGGAACATACAAATCTCCTGTGTTCTTATCTGCATCCGGTAACTCAGGTTATTGATTATGTTTATCAATACAAGGATGAAAGAAATCACTGCGATCCCTGCCACATATACCATCTGTTTCCGGAAAAGCACCTCATTTTTTTTGATATCAGATATCATACTCCGGGTGGATATACCCTGAAACTGATTGCCAAGCTGAATCAGCTTCCGCTCCAATTTATCCCGGTCTTTCTCTGTCAGGTACTCCTCTCCGTCCATGTATATGCGCTGGAAATGACTGTCCGGGCAAAGCTTCTGTACTTGGTCATCGCTGGTGATCAAAAGCGGGTACACGGTTATGTTGCAGTCATACATGTAGGCAAAGGAAACAACCGCCGCCACTTTATAAGTTTTGTAACAATACTGTGCCTCTGTATCGGTCAACTGTTCATAAGGCAAATGCGCGGTGTCAAAATCTTTGCGGTACTTGACCTGAATCTCATCCCCTGCCCGGTACTGCATCAGCGGGGTACCTTCCTTATAGTTACCGGGATACTGGTTATTCTTTGTGTCATCCATGTGCAGGATGGAGAGAATAATTTCGTCATCTTTTAATCCGTTTTCATCAAAATCCCCGTCTATCACATATTTCTTTAATTCCAACAATGCATTTTTATTATACCCATAGATAAGCGATTTAAAAATCTGATCCTTCCCGTCATTTCCGGCAAGGGGATACCCCTGATATTTCAGGAACGCCTCATTCCTCTCCTTATAATAGGCATCATTTCTCTTGATTTTTTTATCATCTATCACACGAACCGGGATTCCGGCCTGGGTCTTGATACTGCGGATCCCCTCCAGAGATGATATCTCTTCTGCGCACTCCCTGGATACCCCATCTGCCGTACTGTTTATACGCAGTGTCCCCATCTCGTACTGCCCGTTTAAATAGTACATCTCTGCCGTGTCTTCCCGGTAGTGTTCTGCAATTTTTGTCTGATAGGCCAGACCTGTAAATAAAGTAACCCCGGCACATATGGTCAGCACAACAAAGACAGAAGTCTTTTTCTCCTTTAAAATATATTTGTTGCCAAGTGAGAACAACGTATATGCCCTTCCGTGTCTGTCCTCGCTTCTTTTCCGGTGAAAATGACGCATGAACAGGTCACTCAGATTCTCTTTATTCCCATGGTTTGCGATCAGATCCGGCACCGGCTCACGTACGATTTTTTTTCCTGTAAAATACCCCACAAGTCCGATCAGAAATGCAATGACTGCGATGCAGACCGCGATCTGCCAAATGGGTATAACAGGTGCAAATGATATTTTTTCATTATTCAGGTAAATTTCCTGACTGCTGTCTCCTGATAATTTGGAAATAAGCAATGCAATGCCAATACCCAGGATCCCTCCTACCGGAATGCTGAGAAGAAATATCTCATACATTTCCGATAAAATAAGCCTCCTAAGCTGGCCTGCCTGCATACCCACAGCCCTCAGGATACCATATGGATTTCTCCGCCACATAATAGTGATCTGAAATATCCCATAATAGACGATCATAGTTATCAGAAGCAGCACACTGATAAACTTAATGTCAGTCAGCCATAAACCCTGAATATCTTCCCTGCCCGGACATTTCTTCACCTGCCTTTTCTCTATGCCCAAATCCCTGCAGACTTCGCTTACTTTTTTATCGTAATCCGTTCCATCCCGGAAACGGACATACACAGAAAAGCTGTCCTCTCCTCCGGACTTTATAGGTGCATAGAGCATTTTGACCCCGTATTTTTTATTGCTCGGCACATCCGACAGGATCCCCACTACTTTATACGTCTCTGTACGGTTTTCTTTTTCGCTGTATATCTCCACTTCCTGCCCGCATACGGGTTCTATACCCATATTTAAAAGTGCCCAGCGCTCTGCTGCCACTTCATGCTCCGTCTTTGGCAGTCTTCCCTTTTCTACGATCGCGGTCAGGGTAATATAGCGGCTGTCCCCACGCTCCAGGCGATTGTCCTGAAAATCCTTCTGATATTCCCCATACTCCAGCTGCTTCACTGCATGCCACTCCAAATCAGGGTCAGAAGCCAGCTTTTCCACCTTGCTGCCATCAATTTCATTTATGCTGCAGTCAGAATCCGTAAAAACCATCTTACCCTGAATATTTTCCATCTTATGATTCGTATGAACCAGGATCAGTAAGGATGTGATCAGCGTTACGCTGAGAACAAAGCAGGATAATAAGGCAAGGGTGTTCTTTTTATAGCTCCTCATAAAACGATGCCGCAGACATAACCTGCTGTCCGCCTCTTCCTGTCTTTCCATTGGTCTCCTCCCCATTATCAAACTATTTTTCCATCCTCGATTCGGACAATCCTGTCAGCCATCTGCGCAAGCTCTTCATTATGGGTGATCATAACGATGGTCTGATGGTACTGCTCACTGGTCACTTTCAGGATTCCGAGTACATCCTGGCTGGTTTTAGAGTCAAGATTTCCGGTGGGCTCGTCAGCCAGGATCACGGAGGGCTTAATTGCCATTGCCCTGGCAATTGCCACTCTCTGCTGCTGTCCGCCTGAAAGCTGCCCCGGCAGGCTGACACATTTCTTTTCCAGTCCCAAAATCCCAATAATATCTTGGATATACTTTTTATCCACCCTTTTATTATCCAGCTTCAGCGGCAGAATGATATTTTCCCACACATTCAGCATGGGGATCAGATTAAACTGCTGGAAAATAAACCCTATCTTTCTTCTGCGGAAAATAGTCAATTCATCGTCACTGAGCTGTTCCAGCTGTTTCATATCCATGATCACGCTTCCGCTTGTGGGAACATCCAGGCCGCCCAGCAGATTAAGGAGGGTGGATTTACCGCTGCCTGAAGTCCCAACAATTGCCACAAACTCCCCCTTTAAAACAGTCAGGTTCACACCGTCCAGGGCCGCCACCTCTGATTCCCCGCTGCCGAATACTTTCCTTAAATCTTTTGCCTGTAAAATCACCATAATTATCTCCTTCACGCAAAATAGCCTGTATTATTACAATACAGACTATACCATAAAAATATTTCCAACCCGTGTCAGGAATATATCAGAACTGACACATTATCCTCTGTACAAAAAAACGGAAAAGACGGAGCCTTTATCCGGCTCTGATGAGACCTTGATATATCCCCTCTCCCTTCGCACCACTTCCCTTGCAAAGTACAGGCCGATCCCTACTCCCGGCTGCTCCGCGGCTTTCCTGGAACGGTAAAAACGTGTAAAGACAGAGGCTTGCTCCTGCTCTGCGATTCCGATTCCCGTGTCTGCCACATCCAGACGCAGAAACATAGAATATAAGACTACATGCAGTGATACAGTTCCGCCCTTTGGCGTATACTTTATCGCATTGTCCACAATATTTCCCACGGCTTCTATGGTCCACTTTAGGTCAAACTCTGCCTCCTCCCCGGAGTCATCTATTACAAGAGTAATCCCCTTTTGCTTCGCCTTGGGTTTAAACTGTCTGTTTATGGCAGCCAGAACTTCCCGGATACAGCATCTTTTTGGTTCCAGTTCCAGAATACCGTTTTCCAGCCGTGACAGCTTTACCAGTGATTCTATGAGAAAATCCAGTTTGTCCACCTGGTCAATGACAGCTTCAATCTCCTCCGCTATATCCTCTTTTACAGAGCTGTCCCCTGCTTTCCATTTTTCCTGCTGTTCTCCCAGCAATTCCGCATATATTTTAATATTTGCAATGGGCGTGACCGTCTGATGGGAAATATCAGAAATCAGTGACTGCATCCGCTGTTTCTGTTCAGCCAGCTGAACAGAGGATAACTGGCTGTCATTCAAGAACCGCCACATGGCACTCTCCAGTTCTGAAATTCCCGTATCCCTAAGCCTTCCCTCTGAAAAAGTACCTGCAACTGCATCCTCCAGCATTTCCTGCAGGCGCCTGAGCAGTTTTTTCTCGCGCAGTCTGCAGGCCGCTATGACAGCGGCCAGCAGTGCCAGAAGGCAGATGATAATACACACACAGATTCCTATGATAACCGTTGTATTCATGTCTTTTTACCCTTTTCCTGCCGCTCCCATGCATAGCCAATGCCATAAACCGTTTTAATATAAGACGCCGGATGCTCCGATTCCCGCAGCTTTCCCCGCAGCCTTTTTATCACCACCGTCAGTGCATGTTCCTCCACAAAGACCGAATCACCGGACCATATTTCATCTGTCAGAATTTCCCTTGTTAAAACCGCCCCGGGGTTTTCCACCAGTTTCCGCAGAAGTCTCTGTTCGGTCCGGCTCAGTTCTACCGGGCTTTCATCCACCCGGAAATCCATTTTCCGAAAATCAAAATAATAATAATCTGTCTGGAAGATTTCCGGACTTTCAGCCTCCGTTTCCCTGAACTGAACTTCAATCCTTGCCCGAAGGACCATCAGACTGAAAGGTTTTGTGATATAGTCGTTTGCCCCCAGCTGCAGGCCTGTTACAATATCCATCTCCATATTATTAGCCGAGATCAGGATCACCGGCAAGGCACTGCGCTGCCGAATCTCCGCCAGCCAGTCCATCCCGTTTCCGTCCGGCAGATTAATATCCAGCAAAATCAAATCTACCTTTTCCTGTTCAAGTGCTGCCTTTCCGTCAGAGACAGATTCACACTGCAGACAGTGATACTCCTGCCCTTTGAGGGCAAGACGGATTCCATTATTCAGTTTCCGGTCATCTTCCACAATTAATATATTTTTTTTAGAATGTGTTTCCATTTAATCTCTATTCCCTGCCTTACTTCACCTCCGGCCGCCCGGCCGGTGCGTTTATTTTTCTGTCATCCAAATGCCACCGATGTGTCAATGCCACACCGATGCTGGCAGTGATTTAGCAGCGACGACATATGAACCCGGAAAGAATTTCACCGCTCAGAAAAATCTGCTTTCCCGTCGTATCAAGTTCGATCTCGCCAAACGTCAGTGTCACATCTGCCCCTTTACCTCTCAAAAACTTTACGCAGCACCGCCCGCAGAATATCCAGGTCAATCGGCTTCGCCACATGGGCCGACATCCCGATGTCCAGGGATTTTTGAATATCCTCGGCAAAGGCGTTGGCGGTCATGGCGATGATAGGGATGGTCTTGGCATCTGGCCGGTCTAAAGCACGGATGGCGCGGGTTGCGTCATATCCGTCCATATCGGGCATCTGGATATCCATCAGGATAGCGTCATAGGTTCCCGGCGCGTCTTCCTGAAAGGTGCGTACCGCCTGGAGGCCGTCCGTTCTCGGTACAGACTTTGCGCCATACATACTGAGAAGTTCACAGAGAATTTCCGAATTAATGGTGTTATCTTCCGCCACCAGAAAGAGCCGGCCGGAAAAGACGTTCTCATCGGCCTCGCCCGAAAAATCACCCGCCAAAACAGGTTCGCTTGCAGCTTCCGCAACTTCGCCTTCAAGCTCCACCTGGAAGACGGAGCCATGATTTAAGCGGCTCTCCACAGTGATCTTTCCGTTCATCAGATCCACAAGGCCTTTTGTAATACTCAGGCCCAGGCCTGTACCTTCGATCCGCGCCGCCGCACGGCTCCGGGCAAAGGGAGCAAATATATTGTTGATGAATTCCTCCGGCATCCCAATTCCGGTGTCGCGAATCGTAAACCGGTAACGGACATGCTCCGAAGTCTTTACCGTTGGAATTTCTTCCACCCAAAATTCCACTTTCCCGCCCTCCGGGGTGAATTTTACGGCATTGCTCAGAATATTGATGAGAATCTGGTTGATCCGCAGTGAATCCCCATAAAAGGCCGGATGTGTAACTCCCTCCGCCTGAATCTCCATCGTAAGACCTGCCGCTTTCGCCTGAGGTTCGATAATAGCGGCAAGCTGTTCCACTATCTCCGGCAAATATACCCGCATATGGTTCAGCGTAATATTGGCGCGCTCGATCTTACTCATGTCCAGAACATCGTTTATCAGGCTTAACAGGTGTTTGCTGGAAACGGAAATCTTCTGCAGGCAGTCCGCCACCTTATCCCTGTCGTCCAACCGGGCGACGGCCAGCGTCGTCATTCCCATAATGGCATTCATAGGCGTGCGGATATCATGGCTCATGGCAGACAGAAAATCGCTTTTTGCCACACTGGCCTCTTCTGCCAGCGCCAATGCATTTTCCAGCGTCCTCACTGAATCGGTGATATCGCTGCAGACCAGACAAACCCGCGAAAGCTGCAGGTTCACGGCAGACATGGTGAGGTTTTTGGTGCGAATCTCACCATGTTCTCCCATCAGAGAGTAGGAAACCGTATACGTTCCCTCCTGTTCCAGCCGCCGGAGGATTTCAGCCGATACCATAGCCATTGCAAACCGCTCCTTATCCTTGGACATAATTGCGGTCTGCAGCATGGTGGAAACCAGCTCCGTATGGCTGCCCCGGTGCGGCGGTGTAAAACTTGACTCCTCGTTGCAGGTCAAAATCCTGTAGACGTCCTGCTCGAGATCCAAGTCTGCGACATAGTCGTAGCTGGCGACGGAAATCTGGTGCAGAATCCGGTCTGATATGACCTGCTCCGTAATGTCTGTCACTGTTAGGATTCCGGTGATATCGCCGCTGTCAGGCGCCTCCACCAGAATCACCTTAATGTGCACATACCGGCCCTTCTCGTCTGCCGGCAGCTTAACAAAGCATTTCAGGTTCAGCTCGGTTTCCCCCCGTGCAAAAGCCGCGACCGCTGGTGCGTTCAAATATATATCTCGGAACGCCTGCCGCTCCTCTTTGTCCACGATCAAGCTTGAAAGCCCGGTGAAAAACGCTTCCCGCACCGTCCCAAAGTGTTCTAAAAGGCCGGAATGGGTATGGTCGTCGATTTCCAGAATCCGGTTCCGGGTGATATTACAGCGGCCGACGATCAGAACATCAGGCCCCGCAAGACGGGAGTGCTGGACAATTAAGTCGTCATATTGACGTCTGAGCTGATTCCGCTCCTTCTCTTCCGTAATATCATGGTAGACGGCATATACCCTGCCTGTTCCCTCGTTATTTTGGATGATGGAAAATTTAGTCTTGGCCCAAATGTAGCCGCCTGCTTCATTTTTCAGCCGGTAGATCGACTCAAAGTGTTCTGTGCCGCTTGCCATATGCGACGAAAGTTCCGCCTTAAGCCACTCCTTGTCCTCGTGGTAGACACTTGCTGTTGCATCCTGCCGGCACAGCTTCCATGCCTCATTGGGATTCATTCCGGTCATAGCGGCAAAACCTTCGGATATGTATTCCTTTGTCATAGCCCCGTCTTTTTCGTACCGGATCACGGCAATACCGCTGGGCAAATTTTCAATAATGGTTTGGAAGTATTGCTCCAGCCGCTCCTCTTCCCGTTTCTTTTCCGTAATATCCAGAATGTATTCGATGTGCGCGGACCGTCCGTTCCAATTAATCAGCTTTCCGCTGAGCTGGTAAATGCGGCCATCCGTGGAACGCATGAATTCCCGTACCAAAAGTTCTTTGTCATTCATTTGGTCTACTTTGCAGAAAGGACATGGTTCATTAAGACCTGCCGCTTGAAAGCAGGTTGTTCCCTGACCCGGTGTTTTCCATAACAGCATTTCCTTTGCCGTCCGGTTGATATAAAGCAGTTCCCAGTCGTCCGCCGCTGAAACATAAATGGCTGCTGGCGCGTTATCCAGTACTTCAGTCAGATGTTCCATAGAGAGCCGGCTCTTTTCCTTCATAACAGTCCCCCTTTTTTTAATCCTGCCGAAGCTTTTCTGTTTTCCGAAACGCCGCCTGAATCTTCCTGTCCAGTATACGTTTTATGGTTTGGTTGTAATCGGCGCCATAGGCCTCAAAAATCATTTTGAACTTCCCCATCTTCTCACTCCTCCTTGCCAAACATAAAGTCATATAGTATCCGGTACAGCCGTTTCGGCTCAATGGCCTTTGCCAGATGGGCATACTACCATAACTATTTACGCAGAACAGAGTCCTTTGCATCTAACAGCAGACGATATAATTGCCCGATATCAAAAGGCTTGGGCAAAAAGCCCGTCATGCCGGCTTTTGCCGCACTTTCCTGATCCTCCTGGAAGGTATTGGCCGTCATAGCCAAAATTGGAACAGTGGCTGCGTCCGGTCTTGCCAGCGCCCGGATTTCCATGGTGGCCGCAAGTCCATTCTTTATCGGCATATTAATATCCATTAAAATAACGTTGTAAGTTGACGGAGGACTTTCTTTAAATAGCTCCACTGCCTTCTGACCGTCTATGGCTCTGTCCACCGTAATCCCTTTTATCTCCATAAGCGAAACTGCTATTTCCGCGTTCAAATCATTATCTTCAGCCAACAGTACATGAAGCCCCCGCAGTTTTTCCTCTTCAATCTCAACCGCATCATTTTCATCAGCGATCGGTTCGGTACACACGGGAAGCTTTATGGTAAAGTAAAATTCCGATCCAATTCCAGGCTTGCTATCCACCTTCAGTTCTCCGCCCATCAAGGATACCAGATGGCTGCTGATGGCAAGGCCCAGACCTGTACCGGATGCCCGCAGGTTACTATTCTTTGCCTGTTCAAAGGAATAAAAGATTCTCTCCATATCCTCAGGCTGAATGCCAATACCGTTGTCTTTTACGCTGAACCGTAGGGTTACGGATTCAATCGAACGTTCTCTTTCCTCAATGCGCATCCATACCGATCCACCCTTGTCGGTAAACTTGCAAGCGTTCGACAGTAAGTTGGTAAGCACCTGCTGCAGCCGCATCCGGTCACCCTTAACATGGGGAGACTCCGTTAGGCAGGACACCTCCAGAGAGATTCCCTTTTCCTTGGCCTGCGCCCCCAGCATGCTTTCAGTCTGCAGAACCATTTTTTCCAGATCAAGCGGCACCCTTTCAATCTTCATCTTATTACTGTCTATCTTAGACATATCCAGCACATCGTTAAGTAAGGAAAGCAGAAAGTTCGCGGAAGAATGAATTTTCCCTAAGTTTTGATCCACCTCCGGCGTGGTTCCGCCGGACATCCTGATCAGGTTTGTCAGCCCGATGATAGCATTCATGGGCGTCCGGATCTCATGGCTCATCCGGGACAAAAACTCGGATTTGGTTTTGCTGGTCTCCACCGCTTTATTCAGCTCCAGCCGGATCATTTTTGTCCGCATTTTATAGCGGCTGATCAAGAAGATAATTATAAAGATCAGCAGGATAAAGCCGATACAGATGGTCAGGAACATGACAGGATTTGTATAGATCAGGCTTTTCAGGGTGATGGCGTTGTTCCTTGGTATCATAGTATTGTTTGCAATTAGTTCCACAGTCTCATCGGCAGAAATATTATTGACAGCCTTACTGAGGATGGAATAGAGGACCGCGTCCGTCCGCTGCGGTAAAGCCAGACTGAATTTTACCTGCGCACCAGTGTCCGCTATCAATAGGATATTGGCGTAATAGTCTTTTGAATAGTAGTCGTCAACAAAGGCGGCCGGCATAATGGTATAGTCCACGTCATCATTGCTGTTGATTGCGTTAATACATTCCTGATACCCACTGTAATATATAGCGGTATCCTCGTCTGAAAGCGGCTTAACCGTACGTCCTTTGGGCACTGCCATAACCTGTGGCCCTGTGCTGGATCTTCGTTTGTCACGAAGGATAACGGAATCGAGTCTCGCATATTCAGAGACACGAATAAGTCCCAGGGATTTGGCGGAAGCGTCGTTATCCATAAAGCTGCCGACAAGGTCGGCTTCGCCCGCAAGAGCCATATCCAACATTTCCTGATAGGTGTCGGCAAGTACATATTCAAAGGAAATGCCTGTCCGCTCCGCAACAAGAGCCAAACATTGGGGTACCATGCCTTTTGTTCCATCTTCCTGCATATAAAACAGCGGGTATCGGTCCCGAAGAACCGCAACCTTCAAGGTCCCTCTTTCTTTAATGTAGGATAGCTCCTGGTCGGTAAATGTGATGGAATTAATATATTTGTCTGGAAAATACTTATCGTACAGCTGCTCCGCAAAAGCAGGATTGGCGGCATATACCTGCTCCATCGCCCAGGATAATTCTTCACACAGTTCCGGGTCCGCTTTGGGAGTGATGATGTAGTATGGCTCCCCGCTGAATTTGGCGGCTACATTGTAATGGTCTTTCATGTATATGTCATTTCCCAGCAGCAAATCGACCTTATCCGTCTCAAGGCAGTTTTCATACTCCTTGCTGTCGTCATAATACACAAGTTCACATTGAATATTGTTGAAATCTAGGAATTTCTCGAGCCGTTCTATTTTTGCGGTGGCCTTGCGCAGTACGCCGATGCGCTTGCCGTTCATGGTGGTATAGTCGTACTGCTTGATGCTTTGATCGTCCCTGCGGTATATAAGCAAGGAGTAATTGGAGCCCATGATATATTTCGGATAATTAAAATATTCCTCAATCTGCGGATTCTTAAACATTCCGCCCATCAGGTCGTATTGGCCTGCCATCATATCATTGATCAGCTCGTTGCCGTCACCTGTGACAATTTCATACTCCCAGCCGGTGTACTTGGCAATCTCCTGCAGCCAATCATAGACGCATCCGCCAAAGGTGCCGTCCTCATACACCTCGTTGATTCCCGGGCTTTCTGGGAATGCTACGGTTAGCACACGGGGATCTTCCGGCTCTTCTGCTGCGGCAGTAACCGGAAAGACTGCCAAGATAAAAACAGCAGACAATAAATATATACATCGCGTTAAAAGTCGTTTGCTCATTTTGAAACCTCCAGAACCGGCGGATTCATCGCCTATGTAAAATTTTGTGCTACAGGACAGCAGATTTTGATCTACCTCCGGCATGGTTCCGCCGGACATCCTTTTTTCGCCTGTGATGCCCGTTCCTTTTCACGCCATTTGAAAAGGAACGTGGAGAGCAGTTCGGAAAATAGGATAAGGGCATCAATTTCGTTTTGCACCCACATTCTGCCTGAACAATCATGAAAACCGACCATTCCTGCAAATTTTCCATCGTTATAGAGCGCGCACTGCAGCATGGAGCGGACATCCGGAGGAATCAACAAACGACGCTGCTCTTTTAGCAGGACAGATGTATCGGCACAATAGAAAACACCTTTGCTGTCAAAGCTTTCCCGGCAAACATCCATCTCCTCATAAGGAATACACTGAAAATTCTCTTTTTGCGAAGAGATTCCTTCGTTGCACCACTCAAAGGTATTGCTGCAGGTTCTGCCGTTACCAGCCCCCTCAAACAAGCTGACCCGGCTTACTCCCAATTTTTGTCCCCACATTTTTAATACGAATGGAAGAGTTTTTTCCATCTCGGACGTTTTATACAAGATTTGAAAAGCCTGCTCGCCCAATTTTGCAACCTCATAATCACCGCTTTCGTTCGACTCAATTCGGGTACGCTTCATGGATGACCGCTGCATTGCTGCCTCAGCCACACGATTCGAGGTATCTTCATTATAAAAGGCGAACTGGTTTTTCCCAAGCAGCTTCGCCATATATAAAGCACGGTCGCAGCAGTTAAACAGGTCCTGATAGTTGGACGCATCGTGGGGGTAGCAGGCAAGGCCCACACTGCAGGAAAGGGAAACGTCTCGTTGGGTATCTTGCAGCATGGTTTGCATGACACCTACCAATTTTTCTGCACGTCTTATCAGTAAATCCCGGCTCGGAATATGATTTATGAATACCTGAAACTCATCCCCGCCGATTCGGGCGACAATATCCTCGGAACGGAATTGTCTTTGCAGCTGATCCGCCGCCTCGATCAGTACGGCATCGCCGAACATGTGGCCGTAGGTGTCGTTGACCGCTTTGAAATTATCCAGATCGATCAGAAGCATAGCACCTGCTCCAGCTGATTGGCTGTCCTCCAGCATACTGCGTATCCGCCGATAGGCAGCCTCCTTGTTCAGCAAATTCGTCAGCCCATCCCTGTCCGCTTTTTCAATCAGATTTTGTGTCCGGCGTTTTTCCCGGTCAATATCCAAGATCACGCCAACCGCCTTGACAGGCTGTCCATCCTGATCAAATTGAGTAGTGGCCCTGATGCGGCACCATATGTACCGGCCTTCGGCGTTTGCAATCCTCAGCTCCGCTTCTACATAAGGCGCGCCTTCGCTCACACGGTTCAGCAGATGGACGAAGACCTGGACATCTTCCGGCAGGATATGGGATGACTGCGGAATCCGAAGATTGATCTCATCGGTAATAGGATCATACCCAAACTTCTTGACCCAATTTCGGGAGTAATAGAGCTTGTTTGACGCCATATCCAATTCAAAGATGACGTCGTTTGACTGGTCAAGAATAATCCGGTGGCGCTCCAGGGCCAGCCGGAGCTTTTCCTGCTCCTTCTTTTCTGTTGTGATGTCAATCAGCATGCAGCTGATGTAATCCATTCCGCTCTCGTCTGTATATAGTTGGCTCTTATCCAGTATCCAAAGTACCTTTCCGTCTTTCGTAACCACCCGGTACTCTATTTCATATGTATTTCCTTTATTTTGTTGTTCTCTGACCTCCCTGATAACTTTTTCCCGGTCTTCTGGATAAATTATTTCCGTAAACCGGTTGTGAAATACCTGTTCCATCTCAGCCCTGGTGTATCCTAGCAGAGCGGTAAACCCGTCATTGATGTCTATAACGGTAAACCACCGGTCATTCAGGCATTTTTGTATGCCAAGCAGCGAATTGTCCATAACCGGGCAAGCTATATTGGAGGCCTTTCTCGGTGAAGCTGCATTCTTATCGCACATACGCCAAACCACCAGTATTTTATGCTGATTTGGGATATCTGCATATATTCGCAGTATTGTCACTTCATACCAGATGTATTCCCCGGTGGTGCAATGATACACACGGTACTTCCGGGATTTCTTCATGACGCCGCTTTTTAAAAATTCCTCAAGATAACCGACAGGCTGGATGAGATCCCTATCATCAGGATGAACTGCTTCCTGCAAAAACGCCAAATAGGATGCTTCAAAAAGGCCCACCGGGTTCAGCTTGTCAAAATCATTGTTCTGCTTATAGACCAGATGATAGACGCCGCTGTTCATATCCACCTCCATTACCGTGGAATTCTCATAGCGAAGCATGGCGAAATATTTCATCTGGCCGAATTCAAGTGTATTGATTTCAAATGACGGTTCGTTTATACCTGGATCATGGTTTTTAGAAAAGTGTATCTGCGGGGAATGTCCATCCGCATATTCATTGGCAATCCTCGCAAATATCTCACGAATCTTCTTAAAGCATTCCAAAAGGCGCGGAGCAAAAATGCCGCACTGGCCATTCAGGAGCATATTGCTGGCAGTTTCGGGGGAATACGCCTTTTTGTATACCCGGTCCGTGGTAAGCGCATCATACACATCGGCAATACCCGCCGCCTGAGCACAGATTGGAATGTTGTTCATGGCAAGGCCCTCGGGGTAACCGCTTCCATCCCAGCGTTCGTGATGATAACGGCAAATGTTATATGCGTATTGCAGATATTCCTTATCGTGCATACGCCCAAGATCATTTAATATCTCGCAGCCTTTCGCGGGATGGGTTTTCATGATTTCCATTTCTTCCGGGGTCAGGGGGCCCGGTTTATTGAGAATAGCATCGGGGATCGCAATCTTTCCGATATCGTGAAGGGTAGCGGCTCTGGCAATCACCTCGATTTTCCTCTCGTCCAGGTCATATTCCGGATAACTGCGCATCACATCCTCCAGCAGCGCCCGGATGAACAGCCGGATACGCAAAACGTGCTGCCCTGTTTCCACGCTGCGGTGTTCAATGACGGAAGAGAGGACGTCCGTCAGCGCATCGGTGGAATTCCGCAGGGTAACGGCCTGCTCCCGGATAATATCCTCCTGATGCTGCCGGTGCTCATTTAATTCAATCACATTTTGCACCCGGCGCTTTACCGTACAAGCTTCAAAGGGGCGCAGGATGATATCCGTCGCGCCCGAATCAAAGGCACGCACCTCATCCTCCGGTGCTTCCTCACTGGTTATGACGATGACCGGAACTGTCTGGAGCAGACCGCTTGACTTCATTTCCGCCATCATCTGATATCCGTCTTTTACAGGCATGACGATATCAAGCAACACAGCGGCGATCCGGTCACAGCACTGGTTCAGCAGCATCAACCCCTGCTCACCGTTCTGTGCTTCTAGTATATTAAAGTCTTTGGCAAACAAATTACGGAGGATAGCACGGTTGACCTCCATATCGTCTACAATCAAAAGGGTATTACGGTTCATCGTCATAACTCATTCCTTTCCGGGACAGCATCATGCTGTCAAGATGCCGAATTTGCGTTAGCGTTGGGTGTTATAAAGTTATAAACGTATACAGATTATGTTCGTTAAAAGAACTATACGTGATTTTCATGTATGATCCTAGTGCAGCAAAGTTCTGTTCTTTTCAAAAGTATCCGGCGCTGGGGGAGCCAAACATATTCCCTCCATTGCACCATAGGAAACCAAGGTGTTTCTTATGAGGGTAAAGATATCCATGTAGATTTCCTGTATGATATCGGCAAACGCCGTTTTTTCTTTTATAAGCAAAAATTGCAGCGCCGTTTTGCTTTTTTCATGGACAAACTGATACTGCTCTTTATTCCGTTGTGCAAAGGAAAAGTAATATCCCCAAGAGAGAAGCAGTTCCATTTGAGCATATATTTCGCGTATCCCGTTATAAGGCTGCGCCTTGACAAGGGCTTTTATTAATATAAATGCCACGGAGCGGTTATCTTCATCCGCCCCCTCAATAACAAGACGGTGGATGGTTTCCGGCTCAAGACGGTCAAATCCCAGAAGGGCTATCGTTCGGCAGGTCATGGCGCACATATGGAGGGCGCTCAGAAAGGTAACCGCATCGCGCTTCATGGCTGCGTCTTTTATTTGAATATCGAAGCTGGCGGCAGCGTTCAGCGTAACAATAGAGCCGGCCTTTTTAACGGTTCGGACAATTCCCAATGTATTCAGTACCCCCAGCGCTTTTCTCACTGTTGACGGCGAAACCGCATACTCATCTGCCAGTTCCATGATTGTCGGCAGGCTGCCATTCACTGGATAGATATTTTTTCCTATCTTGGAAGCGAGCTGGCGAGAGATCTCCATATAGAGAAACACGCGGCCGTTTCTGGCATCCCATTGATAGGCAGATTTCTCCAGGTTGGAAAACTGGGGATATATTTCCGCAAGTTCCTCTAAATATTTTTCTACTTTTCTGGCCCCATTTACATACAGCTCTTCTATACGTGTATACAGTCCTTCATAATCTTTTGCTTTGATCGCGTCAAAAAGGTAGCTAATATTTCGTTCCCGGTCCCATGTCATATCAAGGAATGGATTCTTAAACCCTTCCAATACCGGCACCTGCCCGTATATGTTCATATTGATGAAAAGCTCTGTCAGCAGGCGGTTTCCATGAAATGAAATGATTTGCTGAATAATATGGGTGCTGACGCGCCACTTCTCCTTGATCGGCTTATCCGTAAGCCCTCTCGCAGACCGAATCATTTCCTCCAAATGAGAGGTATCGCACATCATGGCGCCGCTGGCGATTATATGCGGGAAGAAACAGCCCATAGTCTTCAGTAAATCAACCACCGCCTCCTTACGTGCCAATAGCTGTTTGGCACGCAAGGAGTCCGTTAGTTCGTCGTTTCGATAAATGACCGTGGCATTTTTTCGGATTTCTGTTTTGATATATCCGTTGTCGTTCAACGCTTTTAAGACGTCGTTTACCGTTCGTATGCCTACGTTATATATTCGGCAAAGTTCTCTGATCGACGGCAGCCTTTCGCCATAACGAAGCTTTTCCGTGTGTATTTCCGCAGTCAAGGTGGTGTATAGATATTGAAAAAGAGTTGAGGGTTCTTCCATACCTACCAACCTTTCTACTCCTATGAAACATCGTCATGGATGAATGGAGTTTATTTTACTATATATAGACTACACTATTTGACGATAAAACGCAAGAAAAGCAGAAAATAAGTTCCTAGGCCAATCAATGAGGGGATAGAGATCCAACAGGTTGAAGTCCAGAAACACAAAGCCCAAATTTTCCCGCCGAAACCGGGCAAGAGACTTAGGTTTTATCTCTGTCACATCTGTTCCCTCCAAATAGATGTGGCCTGCGCTTACCGTATCAATAGTAGATTTACAGTTTAGCAGCGTTGTTTTCCCCCCTTGTGTCAAGTAATAACCAAAGCGTAAAAAAACTTGTCCTCAATCCATTCCTGTATTTGTTCCACATTATCATAAGTATTTTGCTCCAGCACACATAAAAGGGCGTCCATCTGCTGCTTTGACATGATACATTTAAACTTATCTATTTTGTATGTCACGCCTAAACTACCCTTCTTATCCCAAGAGACTTGAAGGTGCCCCATATCATCCACCTTTGTGACTGGTTCCTAAATGTCCCCGCCTCAAACTTCTATGTGTTTCATTTACCACATATTCTAATTCAACCCTGCATCCGGCTGGAAACATTTTTTATTATTAATTTTTCTGCCTTCGTAATAAAGTTCACACTTTCCTCACTATCCACAGTTATTAATCTCCTTTCCTGGCCTAAACGATTAAAAAGTGAAAGGCAACATCTGCTGCCTTTCCCATAATGTTCAATAGCATATCTGTTTTTTTATTCATCCCTTTAACTTTAGCCATATATCCAGATACCGCATCAAACAATTCTTCTGAGATAATGGGTCCACTCCTCTGCCATCCCTGGCACGCAGCATTCTCTGACAATGACCGCATTTAACTTTACTCCGAAAAATGTTTCTTGGTACATCTAGTTTCTTATGGTATGTTGATGGCTTTATCATTCCCATGACAATTTCCATCTCGTCCTTAGTTACTATTGCTTCGTGCTTATTGGGTACATAAATCCATTCTTCTCTAGGTCTTGCTTTTGGTGATTTTACTGAAACAATAACATTATCTGTTTTATTATTTACCACTGCCCCTGTATAAGTAGGATTTGCTAAAATTTTCATAATCATATTTATATGTGCAATGCCTCCTTCATAAATTCCCGGCTTCATCCCAGGGATAGACAGAGAAAATTTCTCTTCTCTGCCTATCACTAAAATGAACTGTTAAAACACTAAAAAGAAGCTGGCTATAAGCAACACTGGGACCAGTAGTGCAAATACAAAATCAATTAAAAATATTGCCATCATGAAATAATCTAATATTTTCATTTTTGTACTTTTATCCTTTCCATATAATTTCACACACCATGTCGGCACTTTAAAGTGTTCGGCATAGATTTTAATTATCTCACCCCGGTGTGGCGGGAGTATGTAGGACTGGCCTGGCGGCCACCTGACACCCTGCAGCACACTATCCCACTGCAACATGCCCCAGACGCTACCCTGGTGACTGTGTTTTCGTCAGTAAAGGTATCATTATCTATCCATGATTTCAGGCTATCTCCCACCGATAGCCCAGCCGGGTTGCCGCTCACACTTTTCCTTCTTCTATTACGATTCCTTGTTTAATCCCTCACAACAAGTAGAATATTTATGTTATGCAGACAAATGCCTCTTCGCGTAGCTCCTTACCCCTCATCACACCATTATAATGTGTCATGGATATTTTGTTTCCCTCAAGATATTTTGTTATTAATGTCATATATGACATATCAAAATTAAAAATATCAACATACCGATATTTAATTTTCAAAGTACTGTAATCCAGAGATAATCTGGATGAGGTTTATTATATACTCTCTGAAAATATGTTAAAAGAGACTGTAAGGGCAAGTATCAATTAAATCTTGGCAAATCAGATTATTTGATTAATTTCTATATTTTTTTGTGTAAAAATGAGTCGAATTTATTAGTTATCATAGTTTGATTTATCAGAATATGTAAATTTATTTTTGCTAAATATTATATGTTCAACATTTTTAAAATACATTATAAAATAGCATAATAAAAATATCCGAAACTTCTTTAAACCATAAAGAAATTCCGGATATTTAACCTTACCGAATCAACTAACTATTACAAACACTTACGATACTGCAACCCACTAAAACCTCTCAAATTGGATTTTAGATTTTTCAAACATTTTAGTAAAAATACTTTTTCTTCTTCACTGCAATCTTTTATAATGTCCTTATACATTTCAAAGTCCCTATCTCGATTTTCTTCTGTAGCACAGCAAACATATGTATCTTGCTCAAAATTGAATGCCTGCAAAATATTTATATATGGTTTCATACCAACCCTTCTTTGCCCTGTCTCAACCTTACTTATATGTGATACAGACAAACCTGTTATTTCTGATAATTACTCCTGAGTGTATCCGTTTTTTCTCTAAGATATTTAAGGTTATCCGCTATCATTTGAAAGTCATTATACATTTTATCACCTCTTAAATTATCTGGTACTTGTATTATAAATACTCCTTCTCATTTTCAAAGCAACTTTCTCTTCACACTTATTAAATAAAGCAAGGGATTCACGAATCCCCTGCTTTACTTTGTGTGCCAAGCATGGCACTAATCTAGTCAGTGAAAGTCTGACCACGGGTATTTACCGCCAAGTGTAGCGGAGCGCAAGTTGGTGTCAGTAATGATACGGATGAAGGAAGCGCATAGCAAAGTTCTTGAGCCTACGAACAGAAACTTGATAAGGCGATGAGGCGGGTAAGGTTGCAAATCAAACCAAAGCCCAAAAGGTAAACGTATAACCGGAATTGTAAATCAAAAGGTTGTGGAACGAAAGATTAGTGTCTTACCTTGGGAGACCCTATCCATATATCATTAGATATGGTCGAAAAAGGTTTAGGGAGGGAGTCAGATGAAGTCATAGTAGGTGTAAAAGCTGAAGGACTGAAACGATTTATAGTACAAATCGTTATTAAGAGAATAAAGCATGAGCCAGAATTCAGATGGATGGGAAAGGTAGGAACGTAACCGAGAAATACTGTCTATATCGAGAGGGGTGTTATGCATAAATTTTGTAATGATCAGAAGAGTAACAACAAATGGAATTAATAGATGTGATTACATCAAAGGAAAATCTAAACAGAGCCTATAAGAAAGTAGTGGCAAATAAAGGTGCAGGTGGAATGAAAGTCGAAGAACTTGGTACATATATCAAGGATAACAAAGAGGAAATAGTCCAGTCAATCAGAAACAGAACCTATATGCCAAAGCCAGTACGCCGGGTTTATATCACGAAAGATAATGGAAAACAAAGACCACTGGGAATCCCCACGGTTTCTTCATATTGCACACCTCCCAACGATGTTTTGGAATACTGCCTCCAGCTATCGTTTCATTATTAGTCCAGATTTACTTGAAAATAAAATAAAGGACGGAGCTGGTTTGCTCAATCCTTTAAATTACTATCTAAGATAGGTTGGAATATAAGTTGTAGAGCCGTATACGAGACCCGTAAGTACGGTTCAACGAGAGGGAGATAACTCTTGCAGTTATTTCTCTACTCTATTACTTTCTATATTTAACTTTATTAACCCTATTCCTGCTGAAACAACAATCACTGCTAAAGTATCTGCTATGAGAGAAATATACCTAGTATTTTTAGACATCGCAAATATCAATGTAAGTACAATTATCCCAATTATAATTTTAAGCAAGGCCTGTCGGCAATATTGTTTTTCTTCTTTACCCATCAACCTATTCACACTTTCAACCGGAGCAACTAAAAATATGATAAGAAGACAAACTCCAATCACACTCAATGATACACCAATTGAAAACTGATAGATATCTGAACCTAATAATATTCCTATCTGTACAATAACAGAACATATAAAACAACTCCAAAAATTTTTCAGATGAATGCCACCAGTGTACGTTCTCAGAAGGATAAATATAGCTAAAAAAAGTGTAAATTCTGCAAATCTGTGCAAATAAACTGCAATTCCTAAAGCAACACCAATGCAACAAATCATCTCTATTCCTATATGTATTCCATACTTGTATATAGAAATATCTTGATCTGAAATTTATTTATTTTTAGTAATATATCCCACTAACTTCTCTGATAAATAATTCATCTTCTTAAAACTTTCTCAGTTTTTTAAGAGTTTCCGGTGTCTTTGGCTGATGATAAATAAATACGCAGCAACTATTAGCAGCAATCGTAGACATTGTAACTGCGAATGTGGCTAGCGTACTTTCCATTATCACATTCATTTTTCTTTTAAAGTTTTTTTTCATCTTAGTCATTTCATTTACCTCCATAGTATTATTCTTATTTAAAATCCACATATGCATTTGAAAGCAAATATCCCTTTCTTCCACATTATAACAAATAAAAGTACTATAAACGCCTGCTCGTAATAAATCCCTAAATTCATGTAATTATTTCTGCTTGTGGTTCTTTTATAACAATAATAATCAAAAATTCTTTTTCATTATAATCTGTATTAACAAAACCATTGTATTTTTCTGCGGCCATATTTATAGAATTAATTCCCATTCCATGATTTTGGTTATTTCTTTTTGATGATATTAGATTTCCAAATTTGTCACTGTTTATAAACCCATCAAACGAATTTCTAATACCTATTTTCAATTTACCGCCTGAATAAACAATTGAACTTTGGATATAACGTTCTTGGTTCTCTACTTTTTTAGCCGCTTCTAATGCATTTTCAAGTGCATTTCCCAAAATAATACATAAATCAGCATCACTAAAATTCATAGATGTCGGTACAAGAACCTCCGCAGTATACTGGATATTTTCTTTTAATGCAATTGAATACTTAGAATTAATCAGGGTATCGATTACAAGATTACCTGAATCAACTATTGTATCATTTGCATTTATTCCTGATAATGTAAGTTCACTTATATAGCTATTAATATCATCACATTTATTATTTAGCGCAAAATTTTGTATGACCAATAAATGCTTTTTATAGTCATGCGCTATACATCTCGATTTTAATAACATATTTTCCTTTTCTTGTATCTGGCTACCATATAAATTTAATTGCTGTTCAAATACAAGATTTCTTCGTTCAATTTCATGTTCTTTAAGAAATACCTCGTATACCTTAAACACACATAAATTTAGAGGTAAAAATAAGGCACTTACTATTACACCGCCAATAATCAAGTTGTGATTACCGCATATTGCTGTCATATAAAAAATATAAACAACTATGAATAAACTTAGAATTGGTAACAATATTAAGGTAATCCATAATTTAAATACTTTATTCAGAACGGAACTAGGATGTATAATTTTAACAATTTTCACCACTATAAATGCGAAAAGTTTTGAAATAATTGAGCCTTCTAGTTTAGGCTCAATAAAATCGCACCCAACTATCATAAATATGTATCCGCTAAATAATTCCATTAATACCCACATTATAATTACTGATAATGATACTAAAACTTTCTTTTTTAATTCTCCTTTATATCTACATATACAGATACCTAATATGAAAAAGAAATTGAAAAACAAATTCAACCACGGGTTTCCACTACTCTGCTCTAACATACTTGCTATTAGAATTGTGAACATCCAAAACAACTTGCCCAATTTAAATATTTTCTTGCTTAAAAAGATCTCAATAAAATCTTTTATAATTAGCAAAGATATTATTCCTAAAAATATTATAATAATTGGTTTATACATCAAACAGATCCTTCCCAATTAGTTGACCATACTGTTGTTTCACTTTTTTAAACCGATCCTCACTTATAGGTATTTTCTTTCCATCCTTCATTTCAATATATGTTGTTTTAAATCCATGAATAAATTCATAGTTTACTAGAAATGATTGGTGTGTGCGAATAAACGGTATTTTCTCATCACAAAAATGTTGTTCTACCTCACTCAATTTACCATAATAGGTTAGTATAGATTCATCAGTACAAAATATATTTATATTTCGCTTTTTGCTTTCAAAATATACGATTTCATTGACTTTTACCTTATAATATTCTCTATTAAAACGATAGACAAAATAAGAGGTATTTTTATCAATCTTATTTATAGCTTTCAGAAAATACTTTTCAAATTTATCAACATTAATTGGTTTATTTAAAAATCTAAAGGCTTCTACTTCAAATAACTCTTTTAAATATTTTTCATAATTTGAGACATATATTATAACAGCATCGATTTCTAATAAACGTATATTCTTTGCTGTTAATAATCCATTATGTTTCATTTCTATGTCTAAATAAATCAAATCATAATATGTACCATTTCTGATATCTCTCTCCAAGAAACTCCCATCATAATAAGGTTCCACATCAACTTTAATTCGTTTTTCTTGAGAAATACTTAATATCAATTCTTCAATTTCCTGCACAATATACTTATCATCATCACAAATTGCGATACTAATCATTATCTGTTTGCCTCGCCTTTATTTCCATATCCAACAGTCTTTCCGCCAAAATTTCCAGAATTTTTTGTTTTCCATGCTCAATTGTTTATAAACATGTAAAAAACCAATATGCTCTTCTACAATGCTCATAGTTAGTTCATACATCTCCTTACTATACTTAAAGTCTGATCTACACAAAAGATAATCCGTAGATACATTAAAATACTTTGCAAGTTCAATAAGTAAGCCCGCTTTGGGCTCTGCCATCTCCAATTCAATCTTACTGATAGTGTTTTGTGAGCAGCCAACATTAGTTGCCAAACATAGTTGCGTTATATTTTTCTTCTCTCGTAATTCTTTGGTACGCGTCTTCATAGTTGTACTCCTCATACTTTTTGGTATAAGTGTACCGAAAAATCAGCGTTTTTGTACTCTATTACGAGTATGAACTAACTTATTTTAGAGTATATACATTCCTTCTACTATTTAAATATTTTATCACTATTTCCTCTATTAGCACGAAAAAGGTCAAAAATACCCCATATCATGATATTATTTCCTATTGGCAGTAATGAATATTTTATATCTTAATGATACAAATCCGTGCGATATCAAGTAGATATATACGGATTACCGGAATTCTGCATTTGTGATAATTGCAATCAGGCCGTAATCGCTAACCGAGACTGGATAATTTCCGAATTGAATAAAGATTATGCTGAATGGGCGAGTTAATGGCACTGTTATTCTTCCAGGTAAGCGGTTGGGTTGGATTCTGGAAAAGGTTGACGAACAGAGAAAAGTGGTGCATGGCTACAAAACTGGATAGTCTGTGTTATGCTCCCGGCCTTTTGAAATGGATAATATGACCTTGCTGGCAGAATTAATAAGTGACGAATATAGGAAACAGTTAAGCAAGACTCTGACAAACCACATCGATTCCTCTGAACGTGAATATATGACGTCAGGAATTAACGAACTGCTTTATACTCTGGACAACGTATGTATTCTGGGATTGAATGCCGGAAAATCTTATCTGGCAAAAACCATTGAAATATAGACCTGCAATGCTTACGGTGTGCGCTGTTTTCACAGTGAGGAATTATTGGAAAGAATGGCTGCATAAACAGCAGGATCACAAAGTGTTTGCCGATAAAATGGAACAACTGTTGAATACAGAGCTAATTATCTGCTCTACAATCACAGAGGAAAAAGAAGTTAAGATTCTATTTGAGCTTCTGGAAAAGCGTAACGAACAGGGATTCAGTACCAAAGAGATTCTCAGCGCTGAACAGCCATGATATTGAATGATGAAGTGTCTGCGAATTCTATACTGAAACGGACATTCGCGAAGTACTGCTTGCCAAAAAACAGACAGACAAAGGAAAATCATTAATTATAGTGCGGCCGCTTAGCAAAACGGCCGCAAAATGCACATTTATAGACGACAGAAATGCTGTCCTTAAAAGAACAGCATTTCCATATCAATTATTATTACAACACTGAACTACAGCGAAGCAGAATTTAGCACTATACCTTATAAGCATTTATAATATTATCCATACATACTTTCTTGGCTATTTCTGGCTCAATATCCAGTTTTTCAAATAAATTATATTTGACATCCATACCCCAGGTACAAAGAATTTCCACAATCATAGTTACAG
>ERZ778495.120-NODE-120-length-88324-cov-8.531602_pt1 | contig 88324 bp, 92 predicted proteins | sample MGYA00433100_ERZ778495 | MGnify/ENA primary metagenome ERZ778495 (study PRJEB29527, sample SAMN07138962) | mouse gut metagenome | material: feces | host: mouse | place: China:Nanjing | collected 2016-01-25 ...
AGATTTTATCATCGGTTATCCGTGCGTAACCCTGTGTCGTCCGGATATTGGAATGCCCCATCATCTTGGCAATACTTTCGATAGGTATATCCGCCGAAATCAGAAATGTTCCGAAACTGTGCCGACTTTGATGATAGCTCAAATTTTCCTCTTTGCCTATGGTTATTCCCAATTCGTGAACCTCAAACCATAGGGCATCACGGTTGGGAAGAGGAAACACAGGTTTCTCGTCATCGGTCGTGTTGTACAGCGACAATATCTGTTCCGCTATGGGATGTAAGGGTATGAACGCCTCCACCCTTGTCTTTTTTCGGTTGATGCGGATATACCGCCTGCCATCAGCGTTCGTCCCGATATGGTGGGGATGAAGAAGTTTGATGTCCACATACGCCAGTCCCGTCAGGGTGGAAAATATGAAAGCCCGTCTTGCCAGTTCCATACGCTTGTCATACATCGGTGTGGAAAGTATCTTCTTGAACTCCTCACGGCTGATGTACCTGTGCCTTGCTTCCGGCTTTGTCTCATACTCCAAGTCCTCACAGGGATTTACACGAAGAATCTCCTTATCGACTGCCAGATACAACAGGCGGTTCAGTCAACGCAGGCAATGGTTGGTCTGGGAAACCCCGAAGTTCTTGCATTTCTTCAAGTGGGCTTTGTAGGACTTGCCGAAATCCTCCGTCACTTCTTCAAGGGGAATGTCCTTTTTACCGATGGATGTAAGAAAATCCGTCAGGTACTTCTGATAATACATTGAACTTCGATAGGAAGAAGTCGAGTCTATTTCCTCGGAATGCTTCTTCAACCGTTCACGTTCCCATTCACCCATCTGTAGAAGAGTGGTCGGATGGATGTTGTTCAAGGATATGTGGTTCTTCAAAATCTCGGCACTGACCACGCCTTGCGATTTCAGTATCTCATTGTAGGATTCCTCTGTCAGTCGTAAATATTCTCGTAAGCGGTTATTTTCCCTTACGGATTTAATCTCGTTTTTCTTGCTGTTCCATTCTTCCGGTCGGCAATAAATCCCCGTACTGATGGCAGTCTGTTTGCCGTCAATGGTTATGCGGCAGAGTATGGCGGTCGTACCGTCAGCCTTTACTTTGCTGCGGTTAATGTAGGGTAAAAGTGAAAATGTACTTCGCATATCGTTTTCTGTATTAAAGAATTAATTGAAAATCTTTGGTGGTTTCTATGAACTTGTCCATGTCCTCGAAAAGTTTCTTCGGGCTGACACGGGCATAGACTTGTGTTGTGGAAATGTCGGAATGTCCCAGCATCCGGCTGATGGTCTCTATCGGCACACCTGCTTCAAGCGTAATCAGCGAAGCGAAACTGTGCCTCGCCTGATGGTAGCACAAATCATCCTTGATGCCTGCCAGTGCAGCCAACGCTTTCATGTGTCGTTTCATGTTCGGGTGGTGGATTATCGGAAAAAGCGTCTCCCGGGTTTCATCCCTGTATTTTTCAAGCAGAGCCAACGCTTCGGGAAGCAGTTTCACGCTCGCCCGATGTTCGTTTTTCTTCCGGCGGTATTTCAGCCATAATGCTCCGTTATCATCCGTGTGCAGGTTCTCGTCCGTGATGGAAACCACATCAGCGTATGACACGCCCGTATAACAGGCGAACAGGAAAAGGTCGCGTGCCAGTATGTGCGTCTTTCGGTATGAAGGTATCTCCACGTCACGGATTCTTTCGAACGATTCGCGGCTCAATGCACGTGGTGTCCTTTCTGATTGCCGGGGCAGGGCGAAATGTTGAAAATGGCATTTCTCGGAATACCCTTTCTTGTAGGCAAGGCGGCAGATTTTCTTCAGGATGGCAAGGTGGTGGCGTACGGTATCAATCGCATAGCCTTTCTCTTCCGTGACAAAGGCTTGATAGTCGTGGATGAACTGTTCCGTCAATTGTCCGAAAGCCAGATCCTTGACCTTGTACTTGGTTTCGATGAACTCCCCGAGCGTCAGCCGCATATAGTGATAACCGGGATAAGTCCCTTTCGCACGGTCTATGCCGATACGTGCCTTAATGTCGTCACAGATTGCATCTGTCATTTTCATGAGAGTCATCTGCGTTTCCATGCTGCCTTGAAAATAATTCTTCACATCGGTGGCGTCAAAACCGACCTTACGGGATACAAGGCTGTCGAATGCGGCGTTTACCGCCAACAGCAGTTTTTCAATCCTGGCATTGGTTTCCACCGCTTCCTTGCTCTTGCCGTTCAGACGGCTTTCACGGGGATTCCACAGTTCGGGAGTGCAGGACAGCTTAGATCCGAACTGTGCCATCGTGCGGTTCACGGTGATTCTTCCCATTATCGGGGCTTTACCCGATTTGTCCAGTCCGCTCTTTTTGAGGTAGAGCAACACCTTGAATTTTTCTACTTTCATACGCTTATATTTTTTAGTGCAAAATTACTTGCCATATAAGCGTTCCTTGATATGCAAAACACTGTGTATGAGTGCAAACAAAACGGTGAGGTTTTCTTTTCATCGCTTTGCGTTACCTCTTTCCGTTTCGGTAACTACCCGGATAACGGTTTGGTAACTGAACAACCTCAATATTCCGTTGTCGTTTGCATTTTCCATATTTTGCAGAATACAGAAATACAGCTCATTTCAAACGACTTACGTTTAATCTTTACCTATTCACTATTACTTGCTTCGCCTTGTATATTCCATCAAAGCAGGCATTCATACGCCACGACCATTTGCTTATCCAATGGAGTGCCCATTGAAACGCTATCCAAATTGATGGGGCATACAAGCATACGAAGCACTCAAATTTATGCAAAGATTACAGCCGAGAAGGTAAGCAATGATATTGAGAATCTATCCAAGCAAATAGAATCGCTGGAGACTTTTATTTGTAAAGCCATTTAACAACCTCTAAAACCAAGAAACGATGAAACAAGAAAGAAACATCATAACAATGGGTGAATATGGAAGAATCCATTTCCCGAGCACAACGAACAATGACATTTGGATGAACACAAATGAATTGATTGAGCTGTTCGGTATCAAATATTCGATTTTAAGAGGTAATATCAAAGCCATATACAAAAGCGGAATCCTTGATGAATGTGAGGTACAAAGATGTATCAAATTATCCAATGGAATAAGCATAGATGTTTATGCACTCCTGATGATTGTTGCTCTATCTTTTCGACTAAATACATTGGGAGCATACAAGGTTAGAGAGTGTGTAATGAACAAACTCGCAACCAAGCCAAGAAACGGCGTACTGTTTTTGAATGTGCATACGCACGAATGTATGAATGAAAATAAGTATGGACATAACTAAATGCGTATAGATGTGGGTATGATGCTACATTCAAATGTACCCATGTATGAAATTCCCATCATACGTTCATTCCTCTATGGTTACAAAGGTATGTGCGAACACCTTATGAAATCTGCAAGTTCAAGCGGCAAGCCGTTTTCGGAACAATCTTCCTCTCATACTTCGAATGTATTGATCCGAAAAAACTTGCATATTTCAAGGTCGCACAGGTAAAGTACCCATAGAGGAGATGACCGACCGATGGGAAACAGGAAACTCAGACGGATAGTAGAGCATAGATAGCTCTGCTATCCGTTTCTTTTTTAGAAGGAAGAATCCCTCCCTCAAAGAAACAGCAATTCTATGTTTGCCACAGACCGGTCGGCTTGCTGTCCTGCTGGCTATACGGCAGGCACACATGCGGGCTGTATAGCTTTATTGCCCACAAACTTGACAACCGCCATATTGCTTACCTATGTTATGGCAGTCCCAATTACAAGCCAAGAGTTGAAACTTTAGACTTGTATTCTTCTGGACACAGCAAGGTATGTTTTGAGTAACTCAAAACCTTTCGGGTTACTCCCGAAAACCTTGCCGCATTCTGCGAACTTATCCCTCCGAAGTCGGGATAATTAGTAAGTTGGGAATTTTTCTTGGCTATTATTCTTTTATTCCCGATAAAATAAATACATTTGCGTTAAATTCAATAGATTGATTATAATGGAGGATATAAATCGTCTTAAAATAGTGCTTGTCGAAAAGAAGAAAACAGGCAAATGGTTGGCAGAACAATTAGGTAAAAATCCGTCAACTGTATCTAAATGGTGTTCCAATGTGGCACAACCTGATTTGGCAACATTAGTAAAGATTGCGACCTTATTGGAGGTTGATGTGCAGAATTTGATAAATAAAGCGTAACTCTACCATAAGTATAAATCGAAAGTTTTTATGACAAGCAATACACAAAGAGCTCTATTACAGGCTCAGATATGGAAAATCGCCAACGAAGTACGTGGAGCGGTTGATGGATGGGACTTTAAGCAGTTTGTCCTTGGTACATTTAAGGGGGGTAAAACGAAATGCGTAAAAACAGTATAGAGTAAAACAGGCTTGTTTTAACTGAAAAACAACAGGTTAACAATATAGTTAAAGAACTGACCAAGAAAAACGAAACGCGCAAACGGTTTAATTGAATTGAACTGCATTTTAATTTTGAATGGGGTTTGAACGGATTTCTTGAACATAAGTTTAATTGGACGGCAGATTTGGTTTAATATGGGGTCTACATGGGCGCAAATGAAGCGCACTGGGGCGTTTTGTTGGCTCGGTTGATTGTTTGTCCGCTGAAAGAATGAAGAGGCTTAAAAAGAGCCTCTTTTCTTTTGCTTTGTTGTGGATTCGATTTGTTAAATCTGTTGATAGATTATTCTATATAAGTGCTATTTAGTATATTTGCGACAAAGTAAATACTAAATGCGTTATGATAAAGGTTATCCATGTACATTTGATCTACGAGAAGAAGAACTACTATTTCGGATCGATTTCGGCCATCTTTGATGTGCTAACGGAGAAAGAGATAGGCATTACCAAAAACAGCCTTCTGCACGCTGGTATGACTGACGGGAGTTGTAAGATCACCAAACGGGCTATGATCATTCAATCGCACCTGATAAGGGCTGCTAAGTAGTTGTTTTATCAGCTTTTAATACCTGTTTGAACGGTTTTTAGGTCGAATAGCGGGTTTCCTGTCGTCTTGAACGGCTGGAAATGCCGCTTTTTTCATATTGGCTGTGCACTTGGCTGTGCACTTGGCTGTGCGTTTGCCTGTGCATTTTAAGCAGTGCAAAAACGAAACGTGCCGTTTGGCTGTGCATTTGGCTGTGCATTATCCCACATTTTTTTATGCGATTGATGTATATAAGACGCTTTTCAGACGGTTGTTTTTGTCGTTTTTGATATTATTAGTTGGGGGAAGTTGTATTTTTCAAATATTTATTCACTCCCCTATATTTTAAGTTACTTTTTTGTCTGTTAGCTATTTACCATTTTTAGGGCAAATAGTCCGCCGAATGCGTTTTAACCTACACTGGCAATGGTGGAACCATTCGCAGCCGATACAGCATCCCCCAATTCCCTTCTGAGTTGTGTAATCGTTTGTTCTAACTTTCCTATTTCTTTCGCCTGCTCTTGTATTGTAGCAAGAAGTTTATCTACTATTTCTGGATGAACCTGTTGCTTATATTCTTCAGTTTCATTATCTTTATTATTGGATGAATGAGTGATGTGCGTATGTGTTGGCTCTACCGAACGGCTTGTTTTTGACATTGTTCCGTTTCCTGTTAATAGCCATTCCGTATTAATATCTGAAAGCATGTTTGCAATTGACAGTAAAATATCACTACTTACTTCTGGATATTCATTATTTCGTTTATCCAAATTGAATACCCGATTAAGCTTTTGAGAACTTGATAGATTTATTATTTCACTAAAGCGTTTTACACTACCTTTTGCGTAATGCTCTACTAAGATTTTCACTCTTTCATTTATTGCCGGCAAAGGCTTGCTTGAAAAAATGTTTTCTTTTTCTTCTCCTTTATTGCCCATAATTGAAAACATGTTTGTATATTTGCAGCGTGATCAAAATATGACCACGCCTCAAAGATAAGCAAAGGCGGTCATATAGACGAATTTTAGAAGTAAAACTTAAAAATGACAAAGGATATGAAGGACGAGATTAAGGAATGGCAAGTACAGAGCAACAGGTTAAAGGTTGCGAACCTGCTGATGTTGGACGGTGTGAGTTTTAGCTATAACAAAGAGAATGGCATTGTGTTTTCCGCTCCAGATTCTTACGTCAAGAAAATGATTCATACCCTGAGGAACTGCTACGGATGTGGCACGAAACCGATTATAAACGAATATAAATAAGAAACGATGAAGGCAAAAGTGATTATTGCGCAGGCGACGGCAGAAACAGTAGGATTTCTTCACGAACTGGTTAAGGGAATGGCCGAGAAAACGGCTATCAAGGCTTATCCGAGTGTGGACTATCAAGCCGTGTTTTTCCCAGTAGATAAACACGATCTGTCTTTTGTAAAGCAGGTATTGGCAGATAGGAACTTTTCTTTTAAGGTGGAAAATGCTGAATAATAACAATAAATATGAAATTATGACACAAAAAGAATTTGAAGAGAGAACAGGCATCGTGTCGACACCGGAAGATTTTGAATACATCCATGAAGTGTATATGAATACCTCAATGGATAAAGACGCATTTTGCAAAGAGTTCAAGAAGCATGGAGAAAGCCAAATTATCCGAGATATCTATATACGGGTAGTGAACTGTAATGTGAAATTGAATCGACAAAAGGAAGTTACAAATGATCTTGCCGACTTCCTGATTGGTAAAGCTCATGCGTATGAAGACACTGACTTCCGCAACCAGGCGATGAAACTGGTTGGTGAGGTGGAAGTGGTCAAGCGAACGATTGAATTAGGGCTTCCACTTTGGGACGAAGACAGGAAGTGTATTCTTTCAATGATTAACGAACAAAGCAAATAGGTTTCCGGATAACTGACAGCCCGGAAAGACGGGCGGGCGATTAGTTCAGTCAGGTAGAACAGGCGAAACTTAACCATAAAGGCCATTGTCCCCGGTTCGAATCCGGGATCGCCCACGGTGATAACATTAAACAATAAATGATATGAAAGCGATTAGAGTTTCAGTGAATTTTCGCGAATGGTCGAAAGTGGATGGCTTTTTAGGCCGGTTCAAGGGAGAAGAAGACACTTTCATCTACCAAGTGGAAAACGTGACGTTTATTGCCGTGTTTGGCGGTGAGTGCGCGATGTCTTACTTCAAGGCTGAATTGGCCAAAGCGTTTGATGAAGAAATCCTTATTGTAGAACTCAGATAATATGACGATGAAGAGACGAATCGTAGTAGAACATGGAGAAGTAAAACGGATTGCCTTGCTCATGAATTGCACTTCCGAAACTGTATCGCGTGCGCTAGCATACAAGAAAGATACCAGGTTGGCCAAAGCGATCCGGAAAATGGCTTTGCTGCGCGGAGGTTCCGAAGTGGGTGACGAACCTGTAAACAATGGAAATCATGAAAGCGGACTGGTTAAAACCGTTTAGCGGTGAGATCGCCTGGTGGCGCAGCCTTACCGGGAAAGAGAAGTTATATACCGTTTACTTTCTGCTGAGTTTTACCTTGTTGGTTGGAATGGCGGATTGTAATCCGGTATGGGTGATGTTTTTGGCCGTGTTGAATTTCGGCAACTCTGCACGGCTGGTAAAAAGAGTGCCGATCGATAAACTGGAAGATTATTAACCGGTAAAACAATCGGGAATGGAATATTACAATAAAATATTGTGCGTGACATACGAAGAACTGACATCCGGGGATGATCCGGTGATCAAGCCTAACACGCTTTACAGTAATGTCCGCCGGGGAAACATCCAATGCGTCAACCGTGGCGGCGGCGAGGGGAATCGCGCCCTGTACGTCTATTCCTCCATTCGCGACAAATACCAACAACGTTTTGTCGCCAAGTATGGCGAACCCGAAGAGATCATGAGAAGAGAGATACTGCGCGGACGTGTCCGCAAAGATGAGAAGGCGGAGGACTTCTTCGAGAAGCACCGCTATGACAAGAACGGCGAGCTGGTACCGCTTCCGGAGCCGACGATCACGGCCTATACGCTGAACGCCTCGGTGCTGAATACGCTGATCGGCGATATCGCCCGCATCCGTCCCAACCGCAACAAGCTGGGCGTATCAGGCGACTACTGGGAGGAGATAATGAAACGGAGCGAAGAGCTGCGCACAGAGTTCGGCCATACGCTGCCCGGCTGTGTCGGACGGTTGAAGGAACTGATCAAGCGGTACAGCCCCGACCATTACGAGGCGCTGATCAGCGGGAAGTATGGCAACAGGAACACGCTGAAGATTGGCGAGGAGGAAGGACGGTACATCATCGCACTGAAGCGGAGCCAGATGCCCAAATATACCGACCACCAGATCTTCGAGACCTACAACCGCACGGCCCCGGAAAGGGGCTGGAAACCGCTCAAGAGCGAACGGGGCATGAAGGGCTGGCTGAACAGCCCCCGTATCAAACCCCTGTGGCACGATGCCGTGTTCGGCGAAATGCGGACACACCAGCTCTACGACCGCAAGCACCACACGTTGCTCCCCGCCAGCCGGGATTCCCTCTGGTATGGCGACGGCACGAAACTGAACCTCTATTACCGGGACGAAAGCGGAAACAAACGCACGATCAACGTCTACGAGGTGGTGGACGCCTACAGCGAGGTGTTGCTGGGCTACCATATCAGCGAGCGGGAGGACTACATCGCCCAATACCACGCCTTCCGCATGGCGATACAGCGCAGCGGGCACAAGCCTTACGAGCTGGTGTGCGACAATCAGGGAGGCCACAAGAAGAACACGGCCAAGGGGTTCTTCTCGAAGATCAGCCGGATCCACCGGCCGACCGCCCCCTACAATGGCGAGTCGAAAACGATCGAGAACATCTTCGGCCGTTTCCAGCAACAGGTGCTCTGGACGCGCTTCGGCTACACGGGGCAGAACGTGACCGCCGTAAAGGCCACCAGCCGCCCGAACCTGGAGATCATCAACGCCAATATCGACGCGCTCCCCACGCTGGACGAACTGCACGAGATCTACGAGGCAGCCCGGGAAGAGTGGAACGAGATGAAACACCCGGCCACCGGTATCTCCCGGATCGAGATGTACGAAAACAGCGTGAACGAGGAGACCGATGCCGTCAGCGTGCGCGACATGGTCGACATGTTCTGGTACACGACCGAGAAGCCCTCGACCTTCACCTCCAGCGGCATCAAGATCACCGTGCAGAAAAAGGACTATACCTACGAGGTGTATGACGACCAGGGCAATCCGGATCTGGAATGGCGTCGCCGGAACACATTCAAGCAGTTCTATGTGCAATACGATCCGACCGACATGCGCAGCGTCCGGTTGCTCTGGATGGACAAAGGCGGAGCGTTGCGCTTCGAGCGTGTAGGGTTGCCGCCGATCTATATCCACCGCGCCCAACAGGAACAAACGGAAGAGGAAAAAGCGTTTATCCGCCAGCAGCAGGAAGCCATAGCCGGCGAACGTGTCGAACGCCAGGTCATAGCCAAGGAGATCGAATACGAACACGGTGTCGCTCCGGAACAGCACGGGCTGGTCAGCCCCGACCTGAAGGGCCTCTCCAAAGAGGCGAAAGAACAGCTCGACCGCCGTACCCGCCAATACAGCCAACCGAAGAAACGGTCGCTGCGGGTGTCATTAGGTAAAGATACCAAGGAACTGAGTAACGTCACCTGGGACCAGATTGGCAGCAACAATGAAGTAGACTTGCGCATGGTGGCATGTAAATTTTAGGAACAAAACGAATAGATCATATAAATATGGAAGTATTAAGTAACAAACAGAAAGACGCCATCCGCGAAGCACTTCGCGCCTACGTCGCCAAATACCCCAGCCAGAACAAGGCTGCGGGCAGTTTGAAAAACACATCGGTCGGCACGATCAGTTGCATCGTGAACGGCAAGTATGAAAACATTTCGGATAAGATGTTCCGTGATATCGCCGCACAGATCGGTGGCGGAAAGAACGAAACCGGTTGGCAGATCGTGGAAACGTCCGCTTACCAGGAAATAAGTTATGTGCTGGATGATGCCCAACGCTGGCGCAATGTCACCTGGGTGGTGGGCGAAGCCGGGTGCGGCAAGACAACGACAGCACGTCTCTATGCCGAAGAGCACAAGGAGGTGTTCTATATCCTTTGTTCCGAAGATATGAAAAAAGGAGACTTCGTGCGTGAGATTGCCCGAAAGGTGGGTATCAAGACGGATGGGTACAACATCCGCGAGGTGTGGAATATGATCCTTAATGACATCATCCAAATGGAAGCCCCGCTCCTGATCTTTGATGAAGCCGACAAACTGACCGATCCGGTATTCAGTTATTTCGTCAGCCTCTACAATAATTTGGAGGAAAAATGCGGTATTATATTCCTATCAACCGATTACATCATAAAACGTATCAAAAAGGGAGTGCATGGCCGCAAGCCGGGTTATAAGGAGATTGAAAGTCGCATAGGACGCAAATTCTTCGAGTTAGAGGCTACCACGCCGAACGACGTTTATTCCATCTGCGTTGCCAACGGACTGAGCGACCGGAAGAAGATCGACGAAGTGATCCGCGATGCCGAACCATGCGACTTTGACCTCCGTCGCGTGAAAAAAGCCATCCATCGTGCCAAACGGATGGGCGAGTAAACAACCGTTCGAATGATATTTGAACGCAATTCAAAAACAATATGAAACGAGTAAAGAGTATAAGAGACATCGTTACAAAGAAGTATGACATCTTCCCTTTTGAAGGAAAATGGAAAGAGGCGTTCAGCAACCCCGAATGCTATGGTGTTTGGTTCATTTGGGGCAATTCGGGTAACGGGAAGACCTCCTTTGTGATGCAACTTTGTAAAGAGCTATGCAAATACGACCGGGTATTGTTCGTCTCACTGGAAGAAGGAACGAGTTTGACGGTGAAAAACTCGCTGTTACGGTTTGGCATGATGTCTGCGAATGGGAAGATGGGATTTGTAAAGGAAAGTATCCAAGAATTGTCAGCCCGCCTCAGGCAACACAAAAGTTTCAACATCGTGGTGGTCGACAGTATCCAGTACTCACAGATAAACTATAAAGAGTATATCAGGTTTAAGGAATCGTTTCCTAACAAATTGATCATCTTCATCAGCCACGCAGTCGGTAAGATGCCCAAAGGCAAAACGGCTAATGACGTAATGTTCGATGCGGATCTGAAAATTTGGGTCCAGGGCTATGTGGCATACAGCAAAGGACGATATATCGGAAGTACCGGGCGGTATGTCATTTGGGAAGATGGGGCACGTGAAGCCGGAATGATCTAATACAAATATAAATCTATGAAAGTAATACAAATGAAACCCAAACAAGGCTATGCGAAGCCCGACAACTACGCCGCTTTCTACGGCCTGCTGAAACAGATGCCGGGAGCGAGCAAAGAAGAGATCGTGCTTCAGTTCACGAACGGGCGCACCGACAGCCTGCGCGAAATGTCGCTCCACGAATACAACGAAGCCATCCGTGCAATAGAGAAGCTGACACGCGCTGAAGAGACCGAAGTCATGCGTATCCTGAAAAGCAAGCGGTCGGCCGTGCTCCACCAGATGCAACTGTTAGGTGTCGATACCGCCGATTGGAAGAGGGTCGATGCTTATTGCCTCGACAAACGGATCGCCGGCAAACGGTTTAACCGGCTCGATTACGAGGAACTGGAGGCACTATTGAAGAAGATTCGCGCTATCCGCCGGAAACAAAAGGAGGAGGATTGACAATGGCACGTTACATCCCTCTACAAGACAAACTCGACGAAATCGAGGAACAGGGCAAACGGCTGCACCGCCGTCTGGACTACCTGAAAGGCGAGCGCGACTTCCTGGTCGATATGCTTATCACTCGGCCGGTGAAGGACATGGAGGCGCAACGCCGGCTGCTGCGGGAGTGGGACGAGGAGATCGATAAACTGGACCAGTCGATCGCCTACCTCCACCGGGAATATATGAAATACAAAGAGATACAAAATAAACAGATGTGTAACAATCAAAAACAGACAACGAAATGGAAGCAACAAAACAAACAGTCGAAATGACCTTGGAAGAACAGATTGAATTTGAAGCGTTCAAAGAAGAACAGGCCGCCAAGCGAGCCAAGGAACAGGCGAAGCGTGACCGTGAAGCCTACAAGGAACTGGTGGACGAGACCATCGAAGATGTGATACCGGACCTACAAGCGACCAGTGACTGCATCAAAACCGTGAAAAGCGGTGTACTGAACAGATTCCGTCATGTGATCGACATGAAGTCGGATGTATTGAAACTGAAAAAGGACGGCCAGCGTTCGGACACCTTTACCCACTCGGACGGGAACAAACGTATCACTATCGGCGTTTACACCACCGACGGCTACCGTGACACGGTGGAAGACGGCATCGCCATCGTGAAGGAGTATATCGAAGGGCTTGCCAGTGACGAAAAGACGAAAGCCCTCGTGAAGATGGTGCTCCGCCTGTTGGCCCGTGACGTGAAAGGCACGTTGAAGGCAAGCCGTGTCGTCCAGCTACGCAAGATCGCAGAGGAGACCGGCTCGGAACGTTTCATGGAAGGCGTGCAGATCATCGAGGAGGCCTACCAGCCCGCCATCAGCAAACAGTTCATCCGTGCCGAAGTCAAGGATGGCAACGGCGCCTGGGTGTCGATACCATTGGGAATGACGGAGGCATGAAGGTAAAATCCGCCACCCTCACCCCCGGCCGTTGGATCTACGTCTGCCCCTGCGGCTTCCGTTACACTGTGAGCCGGGTGGTGAGGACTTCGGGCAAGTGGATGGCCTATTGCTTCAAATGCAAACAACAAACAGGAAAATATTACAAAGTCATGGACGAACGATTGGAATTTGAAGAGAACTATAACAATAAACTGAACTGCGACTGTTTCACGACGATCCGCCTGCACCAGCCGGTGAAGAACGCCATCGGCGCGATCAAGCATGTCTACCTGAAAGGCGTGTGGAAAGGCGACGCGAAAATCATGTACGCCGCCACCATCCGCCTCGACCAGATCAACCGTACAATGTCGAAGCTCGACACCGGCCTGTTGCCGGGGGAGTGCCGCCGGCTGATCAAGTCGCTTTACAAGCACCGCCCCGGCATCAACTGGGAAACGCAGCAATTGGATTACATCCTGCTGGAGTATATCAAGGAATCAAAGGAGCCAAGTTTATTTTAAAGAAGAAAGGAGAACAGTATGAGTGAAATAAAACACATGCTGGAAATCAAACCGGACCCGCACGGAGCGCGGACGGAAACGAGATACGCATCCGGCTTCGCCTGCCCCCGTTGCAGCGGGCAAGGCGGTTTTCCGGATATGGCCGGGCACAACCAACGCACCTTCATCCCCTGCGATCTTTGCGATGGGACTGGCAAGGTGAAAGTGGTGGTCACGTTGGAATGGGAAGCGGATTATGAATCATAAAACAAACATGTAAACAGATGGACAACATTTTAAACAGATTCAAAAGAAAAGCGGACCGACCGGACAAGACGGACGGGCTGTTACCCAAACGGGAGAAAATAATACCACCGCATATCGTGGTTTGCAAGGTATGCGAAGGTAAAGGAGCGAAAGAGGATACAACCTGCCCGCAATGCAAAGGTTCCGGGCGTGTGATCGTATCGTGTGAAGTAACAACGTATGTATCGGCATACGTGCCGGAGAAAGGATTGGGTTATGGGATATGATTTGATACCAAAGAAAGAAGGGGTCGATAGTAAAAACGGAATGATATTCACATGGCCCGTCATACTGAACGAAACCGGTGCTTGCTACCTGTTCGGCTATGGGAACCATACATTCTCTCCGGGGAAATATATTTATGACGGTTCCCGGAAAGATGGCAGTCCGGTAAGTAATGACGGGTTTGAAGTCACAAAAGAAGAAGCCTGTATCATGGCGAGGCTCTTTAGGGGGTATGTCTCTGTAAAAAGAGCGTTGAAGGAAGAATGGGATCAACTGTCGGAACAGGGACAAATCAGGATTAAATCCATGTTAGGGGAAAAAGCTGAACCACCGGCTGAAGAGTTCTTACATAAGATAGAAATACTGGCAGATTTCTGCGAACAGTCGGAAGGGTTTAATATCAATTAAAAGCATAAATATGGAACAGTTAGCAAAACAGATGGGGCTTGTGCCCAGTGTTTCCCAATGCATCAAGGATGCAGAAGGGACAGCGGAAGCGATCAAAGAACGTCTTCCCCGATTAAGAAGCCGGGATGCCAAACGGCAAAGCAAAAGGAGCCTTGAGTTTTTCGAAGCGGTGGCTTATCACTTGAAACGGTTGCAAAAATTGGAATCAGGACAATAATTACAATCCACCTCCCGACGTTGGGGAACAACTCCCTGTCGGGAAGTGGATTTGTTTTTATCTGATAACATATCAGTTTTAGCCAAAAATCAGTCCTCAGATTTTTGATTCTGTTTTTTGTAGCAATAGTCCAAAAAATCACACGTATTGTCTATTTTCCTTTTTACAGACTCATTATTTACAGGCTTATTATCTGCTGAAAATCTGGATTTAACGCAATGCTTAAGATTAGAAAGATGTACTTCATTATTTATTTCTTTAATCAATTTGAAAGCGTATTCTTGAGAAACAGTATTTTCATTTTTGTATGGAACATTATATTGTAAACAATAAGTCTCGAATGATTTTGAGTATTGGCTGTTTTTTAAATCATTTATTACATCTTGATCGATAACTGTACCTGCCCATTCTTGAGATTCAGCTTTTTCGTGAGCCTTTACAAGCCCTTTTCCGTAGGGACATTGTACAGCATATAAAGAACTGTTAGTAGACCTGAAACTTCCCATAACATGTCCAAGAGAACCCTTAGTTAAGCATCCTCTAACAGGAAAATTGTCTAAATTACAACATTGATTATATAGGAATGAAACTAAAAACAAATTATACAAGGAATCAATGCTTGAATCTTTTGTCCAATATATAATGGTATCTGATATGTTTACACAATTTACTTTGGCTTGGGCAAGATCCGGAATTACAATATTGGGATCAATGGAACTATGTTTCATATTATTAAGAGTAAGAGAAGACTCTATGTCTCGAAAAATATGTCCCATACGTGTGTCTATATGCTTTTCGTCATTTTTTTCAATAAACTTTTTGAATCCCAATAAATCGAAATACGTTATGTAAACTTCTTTGCACATAATAATATAGTTTTTAAATTATTAGTCACAAATATAGTAACAACAAGTAAAAAAGCCAAAAAGAGGGTGAAGGTATGCATTCCTTATGTTGTTTGTTTTGATTATCTTTGCATTAAATAGGAAGATTCCATGCAACAGCAGTACGAATTGAATTTGGACGTCGAGACCAAAGGCGAGGGCATCAGGCACAGGCGCACCCGCGTATCCGTGCAGGCGGCGGGAGGCAAGACCAGCCGGCAGGAGCATGTGTACAGGCGTAACCGGGAGCTGATCGCCCGTTATTACTACTGGACGGAAATACGCCGGAGGCGTTTTGACGACGTGATGCGCATCCTGTCGGAGGAGTTCCATGTGGAGGAGCGCACGATCAGCAACGCCTTACTTGACTTCGGTGATTACCTGGACGGTTTGTACAAAGGCAAGAAAGATATACGGGAACTGAAAAAGGAATACCCGTATCGTAACTGGGAAAACTGAAAAGCGGGGCATCTGTCACCCCGCTTTTTTATTGGTATTCCTCAAAGGTGGTGCCGTAGACGAGCGTGTACGTCTTGATGCCACCGGCCATGACGGAAGGCCGTCCGCTCCGGCGGCTCAACGGCGAGAACATCTCATCCGCCGTCCACCCTTGCAGGCAATCATGCACTTCGCTGACGACGGCATAACGGTCCAACGCCTTTTCCCTTACCTTTTCAGGCGCCTTGCTGTATGATTCCCCCTGGTAGGGGAAAGCTAATTTGAGTGTGATCTTTAAATCTACCAACTGGCACAGGTCGGTCAGGTCCCGGCAACCGGAATACTCGATGTCGATCAGGCAACAGGGGAAATCCACCGCCGGCCGCGTGGAATTGCCCACGTTCAACTGCCCCAGGTCTTCATCGATCCAGCGGAGGGGTGGAACCTTCTTTTCCAAACGGTCGCATAGCGCGACAAAGATGTCTTTGTTCATAAACTGTTATTTTAATGTGTCGATATATCCTTCCAGCCGCTTGTGTATCTCTTCCGCAAGTTCGTCCGACCGCCCCATGAAAGGACGTGCCGGTATGTTCGCCTGGCGGGTGTGTTCTCTTACCTCTACATTCCCGTATTTGGAGGTATGGCGCACATGGGCGGGTACCGTTACCCGGCCGGTGAACCCTTCATTGTGGACTTTGGCATAGTCCACCTTGTCGTTGCCGGCGGATATGACCACCTTGTCGCGCCCGACGTATGCCGGGCGGATGCTGCCCATCAGGTTTCCGCTGTCGATCAGGAGCGACCCGTTCCGGCGCGGGACCTTTGCCGGCGCCCACGGATTCCCGTCGAAAGCCTTCTCGCGGAAACGCTCCTTATAATAAGAAGTAGCGGTCTCGGCCACGATCTCAGCGGCATCGTCCAGTATCTTGTCCGGCAGGGAGCTTAAATAATTTTCCAACTCGTTGAAGTTCATATTGAAATATTTTATATGTTTGTACCAAGAAGTTTTTCAGGACGTTTATCAACTGCAAGCACCTTGCGGATGACGGGGGCACGAGAGTCGAATATTGAATAAGAAAGCCCTGAAGGAATCAATCCGAAGTGGGAATCTGGCACCGGCTATCCAATCCGGCGAGGCGGAAACGTCACGTGTGGCGTATCCCAGTCGGCGGACGGACGCAAGGACTTATTCCCGCGATTTTTTTATCAACAATCCTCTTCTGTATCTCCAACGTGGGTCAATCCTACGACTTTTCTTCGTCTTATCCGCAATCTTGGCGTTTGGATAGATTTCAAACCAAGTGGCAATCCGGTAGGTTTTTGCGTCTGTCACATCGCAAATGACATTGATGACCTTCTCTTTATAGAATTTGATAAAGTTCATGTTTCGGAAATCCTTCGGCTTTACATAATCGTTTATCCATACTTCGTCCGGATGGGCCAACACGTCCGGTATGCAGTCCAACAAAGGTACCCGTGTCTTTGTGTACTTTCCGGATGTATGGCGCGTGAACACCTTTTCCGTCATCTCCACTTGACGTCCTTTGTAATCTACTATCCATTTGTGTTCGGACAGCCAATCCTCTTTTCTCCCTTCAAATGCTGCGGGGGCTTCAGTTGTGGCTTCGGCCAGTTTCTTGCCGAACGAATCCAGCCCGTAGTCGTTATAATACAGGTTGCCGACAAGTTTGTAGGCTTTGTCCGGGAACTGTTGTATGTACATCTGATTGCGGGTGAACACCTCGGCTGTCTTTCCCCGGTTCACGTCCCAGTGCTGCGCCTCGACCTGTTTCCACTCTTTTGTGTTGAAATAGTTGTCACAACGATCCTGTTCCGTTTTCAAATCCAGATTTTCTACCTCATGCCCCATAAGGGCGACAACGTAGCATCTACATTTCCACCCGTTCGGCGGGAATATTTTGTCCCACCTTGGATCATTGGCCGGAAGGACCAGACCGTCCAGTTTCCGGTGTTCCTCCCTCACCTTGTCGTCCCCGGCCGTCTTGTACTTCCAATAAGGGAAAAGCTTTGTCTTCCCGACCAGCCGTTGGTAGTTGCTTGCCGACTCGGCGGTGAGGATCGCCGTCTCATATTCGGTCTGCTGCCACCGCTTGTTGAATACGTCCGTCGTCTGCAAGGCTTTTTTGTGGAACTCCTCGAAGCTGCCGCTTTCCCGGAACAGGCTGTTCAGTTCCTGAAGCTCCGCCAGTGTCTTGGCGGCGGAGAAGTGAAAGACGTTCATCTCCATCGAGGTGATGAAAGCGTCGTCCCGTGTCCCGTATGTAAAACCGGTATCGGCAAGCCCGACCACCTTGGAACGTCCCTTGCCGACGGCACGGACGAAGTCGTCTGCGAAGAAACGGAACAGTTCCGCGTCGAACAGTGCCTTTCCCTCATTGTCCGCCACCCGGTTGATAATCCGGTTCTGCATCGTGTCGTCACTGAGGCGGATGCGGGCTTTGCCATCGGTCGCCCCGGCTTGCGGGGCTCCTGCGAAAAAATCCCAAAGACGGAGGAGCCAGTTCCGATCGTTGTTCCGGATGGCGGCCGCTTTCCCTTCCGGGTCGTCCGGATCATCCTGTTCCGGAGGCAACACGAATTGGGGGTGCTGCTCTTTCCGTGCGATGGCCTCGTCGCCTTCCGGCTGCGGTATGTTGTATTTCTCGTACAGGTAGCTCTGCGGGATGGGCAGGATGTCGGAGAGCAGGACGGTTTCTTGCACGGAAATCTCCTGCGCCTTGTCCAGGAACTTGAACCTGCCGCCACCGGCCGGATACCCCCGTTTCTCTAAGAGCGGGACGAAATACTTGTTCAACATCCGTTCGACAAACCGGCGGTCCGCCCGGTGCTTCTTCTCCTGCACGGCCATGTGGACCTGCCCCTGCGCGAGCGAGCTGCCGTCTTGCGTGGTCATGGTCTGTCCCAAGACGGTGATCAGTATCTCCTCGTTGCAGGCACCACGGAAATCGTTGTAAAGGGCGCCGTTCCCGGAGTTGCTAAGTGTCGTCTGCGTGGCTTCCGTCTCCTTGGGTATAACTAAGTAGGGAGCCGACCCGGCCTCCTCGAACGCCTGGATAAGCGCCCGGCGGCTCTGTTCGTCCATGCTGCTGTATTTCCCGATACGCTGGGGCATGCCGAAAAGCTCGACAAACTGCGCCCAGTCGCCGAAGCCTCCCCGCTTGTATATGACGAAAGGGGCGGCACGCAGGAGGATGCCGAAGTCGTCGTCCTGCCCGAACTGTATAATCAGGTCGTTTCCCGCGTATGGAATCCCGTGTTCATCCTCTTCCCGGATGGCGACCTCCTTGGTTTTCGTCCGGATATGCTTGCGCGGGATGGACTTGAAACCGAACCCGTCCAGGAACATGCATTCGACCAGCGACACGCCCCAGAAGCGCGAGAGCATGATTTCGCGCAGGAGCGACTCGAACTCCGGCGTGTCCATCAGCGCGTCCATCTCGTCGATGCGTTTTCCGTCGATGGTGAAGGCGAGGTCCGCGTCCGTCACCGCGTCGATGCGTTTGTCGATGGCGTCCGACAGGTAACCGTCGATCAAGAGGTCGGTAAACAGGTCGTACAGTTTCGTCCGGTTCCCCAAGTCCGCCAACCGGAGGGCGCTCCGCCAGGAACCGATGTCGTTCACCCCCCGGTGAATGGGGCGGACCAATATTTCAGTATAGACCGGCCGTTGTCTAGTCACGACCGAATCTGCGCCTTTTACGGCCACTTTGTTTTTTTTCTTTGCCATGATTCGTCTTTTTATTTTCGTTTGATTGTGCGGCCGTTTAAACAGCGTTCTAACGGTCTTTTAAAAATGTTGGCACCGCTTTGGATTGCTTCCATACGCAATAGGGCCGATCGGGGTGTTGCTTCCCGTTTCTTCTTCTGTTTCTCGATCGGGCAGGTCGGGCGATACATCGCCCCGCTGGACAGCCTTCAACCAATCGATAGCCCTCTCGTAGCGGTCTTGCCGGAACTGAAGTTCCGTCCCGGCATTGCACAGGTTGATGAGATGCCAAATGGCGATATCCTTGACGAAGATCAATAGCAACTGATTTCGCTTGCTTCCTGAAGCGGAGAAAATACGTGTGCAGTCGAAACGTGTCAGGTAGCCTTTCGCCTCGGCTATCGCCGCGTCGATGGCGGCTTCCGCTATGGTAGCGTCTCCTCGCGTGATGGTCTCGACCAGTTCGTCATGCAGATGGGTATTTAATTCCTGTATTGTCAAAAATGCCATGATTTGATGTATGTTTTGGGAGTTAATATCTTTTCCTGTTCCTGTGGCGTGTTCCGACGGTACAACTTCCCGCCTTGACCGCCATTGCCTTTTGCTGGCAGATGAAGAACCCTCCCTCTATCGCGTCGGGGCCGTCGGCCGGTGCCGGTAGCCCGTCATCAAAAAGGAGGAACTGTTCCTCTAGGCGTGCCATGTTGGGGTTGTCCTTCTCGGCGACGTTCAGGATCATGCGCCCTGCCCGGTTCAGGGGTTCCAGGTTGCCCTCGATACGGACGAACTTGTCCGGCTTCTTGCGCAGGTCGGGCGATATGGGGATGATGTACCCGGTCTCTTCCCACTTCTTCTGGAAAAGCGGGACGAACACCTGCTCGTAGAAGGGGTCCTGCAACTTGTTGTTCTCGATGGAGTTGTACACCTGCGTCCGGTCGGCCACATAATCGCGCAGGTAATAATACCAATTGACGAACTCCTCGTTCTTCACATGGTCCAGGTAGCCGGTAATGACATAGAGGTTGCCGTCCAATACGCCCATCAGGAAGTTGGCCTTGTAAGAGCTGAGCTTCTTCACGCCCTTTTTGCCCGATACCCTGTTTGACGGGGCCGGGTCGCCGTAGCTGACCAGGAACGGGAACTTGTGGAGCGGCGGTACCGGTCCCCATTTGATCTCCTTGAAATAGCAGCCTTCCGTCACCGGATTGTTGAAACATTCCTTTTGCGCGCTGGCGGCACTCACCTGTGCAAGGACATCGTCGATCGTCTCCTCATCGTTCTTCTCCGGCCAGACGGAGGTCCCGTAGGCGAAATCGTTCTTGGGATCTGGGTGATTGATGTCCACCATGCGCAGGTTGATGATGTCCCAGTTCCCGATCGGGTTCTCCCGACGGGATAGCTCGAGTGCCTTCTTACCGGCCCGTGCCACACAGCAGTCCTTGGCGATGATGTTCCCACAAAAGATCGTGAGCAGGGGTTCCGAGAAGGAACGGGTGAAATACAACGCCTGTTCGAACCAGTTCCACTTGTCGTTCACGATCTCCGGATTACGGCACTCCTCGTCGGTGTCGTAATCATCCACGAGGATCGTGTCCGGACGTACCTCCTCGATCTTTACTCCACGCGGACTTTGCCGTGCACCGACTGCCATGAAGGAGGCTCCCCCCTTGGTGATGAAGTTGTCTTCCGTCCATTTAAATCCTTTTTGATCCCCGTAATAAAACTGGATGCGCTGATTGGCCTCCAGTTGCGCCCGGTAATGGGCAAGCAGCTTGATCGCGTTGTCGAGGCTGTTGGAACAGAGGATGATGTTCCGTTTCTTCCCGGTCAGTACAAGGAAGAGGACAACGAACATGACGACCGTGCTCTTGGCCAGCTCGCGTGCCCAAGACAAAACCTCGTACCAGTTCTTGGGACTATAGATCAACCGTTTTATGGCCTTTTTATGGAAGGAGGCAAATTCATATTTGGCATAGTTGGGAAACATCTCCTTGATCCAGAGCAACGGATGTTTCTCCAGATAGGTCAACCGCTTTTGCCTTTCCTCGTAGGGCATATCCAGATCGACCGCCGTATCCTTGCGGATGGACTTCAGGTAGGCGTCCCAATCTTCGAGTGCCTGCTTGTCTATGGTTTTAAGTGGTTTCATTTAAGCCTGTCCTTTATATATGCGTCAAAATAAAAGCTGAGTTCCTTTGCCTTGTCCGTGTCCGTCTTGCGTATCCAGTCGAGGATGCCCTTGGATACGCTGATGATGTCGGCGATCCCGGTCTCCTTTTCCATTTTCTCGATTGCGGCGGCCAGTTTGTTGATCGTGTCGGCCTCCTTGGAGGTAGCGAACCGTTCCCCCTCCTCACGACTGGCGATGGCCTTGTTGATTTCAGCTACTTGCCGGTAGAGGTTAGCCAGCTGTTCCTCGCGTGTCAGGCTGACGGAAGTCTTTAGTTCCTCCCATTTTTCCGTTTTCACCCATTTGCAAAGCGTCTGTTTGCTGACCCCGACACGTTCGGCCACTTCCACCTGTGTCAGGTGTTCTTTCAGGTAGAGCATCTTTGCCCATTCCTTCTTTTGCTTTATGCTTAAATCCGTACCCATACTCATCTATATTTTGCTGATTCGCACCCTCAAAAGTACGTGTGATTTTCCGGATGAAATAATCACAAAGTGCTACGATACAAGTAGATGTAAACAAACTTCTTATTGGACGTAACCGTTACAATGTGATTTTTTCAGTTCGTTTTTATCCCGCAACTTTGGGGTGGAAAATCAAAAAGACGATGCCGAAAAAGACATTCATATTACACGATGAGACCGTCAATACGCAAGGATTCCGCATGCTGACATCCGGAGCCGACCTGTCCGTATTCGAGAACAACCCGGTCATGCTGCTCAACCATGACGACTGGGATCTTCCGATAGGCCGATGGGAGAACATCCGTATCGAGGGAACCCGGATACTTGCCGATGCCGTGTTTGACGAAGACGACGAAAGGGCTGCCGCCGTCATGGGCAAAGTGGAACGCGGGTTCCTGAAGGCGGCCAGCATAGGCGCTTGGCCGGGGAAAAGCTCGGACGACCCGTCGCTGATGTTGCCCGGACAGACCTATCCGACCATGGTCACCTGGACAGTGCGTGAAGCCTCCATCTGCACCATCGGGAGCAACCACAACGCGCTGGCCCTGTACGACAAGGAGAACAACCGGATGGACCTGAACGACAAAGGCACATTGATCAAACTGTTCGATACCGCTTCCGGTATCCATGTATCACATAAAAATGAAACGCAAATGACAATTTTAACAGGTTTACTGAAACTGTCGGACAATGCGAGCGAACAGGCCATTGCCGACGAGGTCCGGAAAATTATCCGGCTCCGTGACGAGCTCCATGCGGAGAACGCCACGCTGAAAACAGAGAAAGAGGCGTTGTCCTCCAAAGTGCAAGCCTTCGAGAAAAAGGAAAGGGATGAGCGCAAGGCTTCCGCGGTCGCCTTGGTGGACAAAGCGATCAAGGAAGGTCGTCTGGACGCTAAGGGCAAGGATGCCTGGATCGGTATGTTCGACTCCGACTTTGAGCGTGCCAAGGCACAGCTTGACGCAATCCCGCCACGTGCCAGCGTGACGAAGCAGATACAGACCTCTTCTCCGGGCGGTACGGGCAGCGTGAAACTCGCCGACATGACCTTCTCCGAAATCGTCAAGGCGGACCGCCTGAAAGAATTGAAAAAAGACGGGGAGCTCTACAAACAGAAGTTTTTCGAGGCATACGGCAAATACCCTGCCTGAAAACAAGTATAAACCCTATAAAACAAACGATCGAGAATGAAAACGAAATTTATTATTTCATTGATTACGGCATTGTTGTTCAATGCCCTGACAAGCGAAGCCTTCGCCTCCTGCTTGGAAGTCAGCCACGGGGCGATGTTCGCCGTACAGACGGGGCTGTCCCTGATCCCTCTGAACCTGTCCGGATGCCTCGCTGAAGGACTGAACCGCGAGATCTGGATTCCTGAGATCATCGAGAAGTTTTACCCCTCGGACTCGTTCCTCACGCATTCGAAGAGCCTGGACGCTTGGGTGGATAACAACAAGTTGAATTTGCAGGAGGCCGGCGTGGATCCGGAGGTGTATATCGACAACGAGCTGTATCCGATTCCTATCGTGACGCGTACCGACATTCCGCACGAGATCATGCTGAAGCGTTTCGATACCGAGAACACGGTACATATCAACGCTATCGAGATCGAGGAGTCCGCGGAAAAACGCCAAAGCGTGACCGAGGGGCACCGCAATTCACTTCGGCAGAAGTTTGCCCGTCTGGCCGCCTTCAATTGGGCACCGGCAGGGAACGGCGATTTCACCCCGGTGAAAGCCGCTACCGGGGCAAAGAACGCCCGTGGCTACAAAGCCATGACCTACGAGATGGTAATGGATATGGAACTGGCTTTCGATGAGCTGGAAGTACCGACCGAAGGTCGTATCTTGATCCTTAACCCGCTACATGCTATGGACCTTAGAATGCAGGACTTGAACATGTATAAGGCATTCTATAACGAGAACAAATTGTTCTCCTTTACCGTAGTCCGTTCGTCCCTTACTCCGAGGTACAACGGTACGACAGGCCAGAAAGCCCCTTGGAATGCGGCGGTAGCGGCAACGGACGCTCCTTCCTCGCTTTTCTATTACAAGGAGGCCGTGGCCCGTGCCCGTGGTACGGTAGATATGTATTACCGCCTGAACGATCCTGAATACCGTGGTGACGTGGTCGGCTTCAATATGCGTGGTGTCGCCACTCCGGTAACCGGCAAATATTTAGGAGCCATCTATTCGCCGAAGGCATAATGTTTCACATTCAAAAACAGATACGACAATGAGTTACGTCAATATGAAATCGCGTAGGAGCTTCGATTTCTACGCCCCTTACAACGAGGAAGGCGAACGCCTTGTGACAGTACCGTTCCCGGTAGCTGTAGAACGGAAGGTCGAGGAGAGCGGCATCGTGCATGATGCCAATCCGGCATTGGTTACTGTCGCTCCGGCAGCCGCAGAAACCATTGAGGTGGAAACGAAGGTTCAAGCAGGGTCGCTCCTGATTGTCCGCAATGAAGGAACAGCCGTCGCTACTGTCGGCGGTGCGAACTGTGCTGCCTCCAAGGTGACTACCCTGATGTGGGACGGGAATGCGTATGCGGAACTGGCAACTTCCGGCATAGGATAATTTGTCATGGCACGACTCAAGTTATTGGTCATCCACTGCACCGCCACCCCTCCCGGCCGCGAAGTATCGGCAGACGACATCCGCCGTTGGCACACGGCCCCGCCCAGCGAAGGCGGCCGCGGCTGGAAGCAGGTGGGCTATACGGACATGATCCACCTGGACGGGACGGTGGAACGGCTGGTGGCCAACAACGAGGACGACACGGTCGATCCCTGGGAGATTACCAATGGGGCAAAAGGGCATAATAGTACAGCCCGGCACATCGTGTACGTCGGCGGCGTCGCCTCCGACGGCAAGACTCCCAAGGACACCCGGACGGCGGCGCAGCGGAAAGCCCTCGCTGCTTACGTGAGGGACTTCCACCGCCGCTTCCCCTCGGTCCTCATTGTCGGGCACAACGAACTGGCGGCAAAAGCCTGCCCGTCGTTTGATGTGCAGAAGTGGCTGAAGGAGCTGACAATGGATAGTTAACAGTGGACAGTTAAATCATAAATCATAATTCGTAACCACATGGAATGGAACACGCTCTTGGCCATGATTGGATCCGGCGGACTGGTCGGGTTGGTGAACTGGCTGATCAACCTGAAGGTGAGCCGCCAGAAAGCCCGGATGGACAAGGATGACGTGTCCCGGCACATGGCGGCCCGCGATAACGAGACGATCATTGAGCTATATGACAAGAACAGGGACATACTGGAGCGGTTGGCGGCATTGGAGGAGGCACTGTACAAGCTGGTGCGTTGCAAGCATTATGACACTTGCCCCGCTCGTAACAAGTTGCAAGAGTACAAGGAAAGTTACCGCTACCAACGTAATCGACAATCTCCTATGGAGCAGAAGGGGGTACGTTACCCCCGTGACAATCCCGTTAAGCCGGGCGACGCTCCGGATTCCGCTGGACAGCCTCCGTAGGCTCCCCGGCGGGGCCATCTATCAAGAGCGGGACGGACGGGCGACGGTTTCGGCCACGGTGAAGGACGGGACGCTGGTCGTCCATGCCGAATGCGACAGCCTCCAGCAGCTGGTCTATGAGCTGGAGGAGCGACTGTCCGCCCAACGGGAACAAGCCTCCACGAGGAAAGAGATAAAAGTCCCATCGCCCACGCCCGTTCGAACACGCCTCAAATGGTATTCGAGCGGCGTTCTGACAGGACTTATCGCCGCCCTCCTCTGGACACATAGAAAACGAAAAAAGGGAAACCATCCCCCATAACTCATAATTCATAACTCATAACTCATAATTCAAAAGATCATGGCAGAAAACAAGACAAGATCCATAGGCCTGAAGGTCGCCCAGTTCGGTGACGTGAACCCGGCCGGAGGTATGCCCGACACGATGAAACAGTTGGCACGTACCATGAAAGGGACGGCCTCCTTCACCACCGAGGCCGATACGACCACCGATTTTTACTGCGAGGAGGAGCCCGCCGCCCCGGTGGAGAGCATCGGGAACGAGCCGGGATTGAAGCAGATCAAGCTGAACTTCCTGGAATGGGACAACGACACCTTGAAGGAGACCTTCGGCGGTACGGTATCGGAGCCCGAGGACGTGACCATCGACGGGAAGACCTACAACGTGACGAAATACCAAGCCCCCCGTGACATCGTGACGGTGCGGAAGGCCGTGCGGGCGATCTCCCTGCACGGCGTGGTGATCGAGATCCCGAACGCGCAGGTGACCGCCCGGTTCGTATGGAACCTGACCCGCACCGACATCGCCCAGATCGAGGTGACGGCGAAGGCGCTGGCCCCGATCGGAGAGAACGAGGGGCCGTACGCCATCTATAAGTTGGGCGAACCTAAAGCGTAAGCCCGTATGGAGAAGCGAACCATCGAATCCCACGCCGCCGACGCCCTGCTGGATCGGCGGCTGACCGTCAACCTCCCGGCCCCGTGGTTGCTCCGGAAGTCGGGGAGGAAGACGATCCGTTACGGTGTCCCCTTCCCGAAGGCGCAGACCCTTTGCCGGATGGCGGCGATCTTCTGTAGGATGGATCTCGACCTGAAGGAACTGAGGGCGGGCGATCTCGGCACGACCTTGGAATGTATCGCCCGCAACGGCAAACGGGTCTCCCGGGTGATCGCCGAGGGGATGGTGGGCGAAGGCCTCCTTTGCCGCCTCTTGGTCCGGCCGCTCGCCTGGTACCTCCGTTGCCACATGACGATGCGGGGGATGGCGGAATTGGCGCAGGTGATCCTGCTCTTGGCCTCCCCGGAGGGTTTTATGAACACTATCTCCTCGCTCGCCACGATGAACCTGATGGCGCCGACGACGGAGAGCCAACCGAGGAAAGGGAGTTAAGGGAGGAATACGAGCCTCCCCATAGCCCGTTCGGACGTATCTACGCGCTGATCGCCTCCGGGGCGTTCACCTACGACGAGGTGATGCGAAAGATCCCTTGGTGCGTCATCCTCACGATGATCAACGACCAAGGACGGATGCGCAAGAAGAGAGATAAAGAGGAAATGCTTGAGACGGAAGAGGAGGAATTAGCCTTCTTCGGCCTCTCCTAATTCAAAATTCATAATTCAACAGTTCATGGTGGACGAACCTTTATACGTGACATTCGAGTTCCGCGGCAACCTCGCCGAGGAGGTCGATCGGGTGAAGTTAGGGATAGCGGGCTTGCGCAACGAGTCCGCGCGGACCTACCAGCGCCTGATCGCCGACAGCGACGAGGCGTTCGCCTCCATGAGCAAGGGCAACCAGCGGCTGGCGGTCAGCATCCAAGAGGACATCAACAGCCTCCGCCAGCTTGACGCGGCCAATAAGGCATTGGACGAGGGGTTCGCCCGCGGTACGGTCACGACCCTCCAGTACGCCGAGGGCAAGGCGAAGCTCGCCATCCAGGAAACCGACCTCCGTACCGGAATCCAAGAAAACATCAAGGTACTCCAGGAGTCCATCGAGCGGGAACGGATGGCCGAGGGGAGCATCGAATCCCTCCACTCCTCCCTCCGGAAGATGGAGGAGGCGTGGCGCAAGATGTCCGCCGCCGAACGGGAATCGGCCGCCGGACAGGAGTTGCAAGAAAAAATACGATCCCTAAAAGAAGAGCTTTCCGGGCTGGAGAGTGACGTCGGTGGCGCTACCTCCGGCTTGAGACAGTTCCAGACCCAACTGGAGTCCGTTCCCGGCCCGCTCGGCCAAACCGCGGCGGCCATCGGGAAAGTGACCAAGGCGGCTCTCGCCTTTATCGCCACCCCGCTTGGCATGGCGCTCGCCGCCATCGCCGCCGGCCTGGCCGCCGTAAACAGCTGGTTCCACCGTACCGAGGAGGGCGAGAACGCGTTGGCGGTCGCCACGGCGGCGTTCAACCAAGTGCTTGGCAGTCTGCTGGACGTTGTGGACAAGGTGGGCGAATGGCTCTACAAGGCCTTTACCGAACCGAAGAAGGCACTATCTGATCTGGCCAATTTCCTCTCCGGGCAACTGATGAACCGCCTCCGTGCCATCGGCAAGGCGGGCGAGGCGGTCTGGAAGATATTGACGGGTGATCTCAAGGGAGGGATCGCCGACTTTTCCAACGCCTGGGCGCAGGGCCTGACCGGTATCGAGGATGCCGGACGGAAGGCCTCCGCGTGGATGGCCGATACCAATGAGAAGATCAAGGAGTCGGTCGAGTTGCGGAAACGCAGGAACGCCCTCGACGTGGCCGAACGGGACCTCTTGGTGGAACGCAGCCGCATGGAGGCCCGTATCGGTGAGCTTAGAGATAAGGCCTACGACATGAGCCTCCCGGAGGCGGAACGCTCCAAGGCGTTGAAGGAGGCGATCCGCTTGACCGATGATCTGTTCGCCAAGGAACAGGCGATCGCCAAGGAGAAATACGAGATCACCAAGGCGCAGAACGCGCTGGCCAACTCCAACAAGGCCGACCTCCGCGCCGAGGCGGAAGCCCTCGCCGAGGTGAACCGCCTGGAGGCGCAACGTTATGCCTCCCGCCGCATGATGCTCCGGCAGAGCAACACGTTAGAGGGAAAAGGTTCCCGCTCTCCGGAGAAGGCCCAAGGCGATGAGCGGAGGGAGATCGAGGCGGCCAACGCCCTCAAGGCGGAGACCGCCCGGCGGGAACGGGAGATCGAGCGGCAAAAGGAGGCCTTGGCGGAAAAGGAGAAGGACGCGGAACTGGATCTCCGTCAGCGACGGATCGGCCTGATGCGGGAGGGCGCCGACAAGGAGTTGGAGCAGATCCGGCTGGACTACGACCGGAGGATCGACGAGGTCGAGCGGAAGGGACAGGAATACGTGCGGGCCCAACAGGAGATCGAGCGGGCCGTATGGGAGAAGGACAACCCGGACTGGAAGAGACAGGGCCTGTCGTTCCGGCCATCGACCTCCTCCGTATCCCAGCTCCCCGAGTCCCAGCGCAAGAAGTTAGAAGAGGCCGCCACCATCGCCGCTACCGCCCGGGAGAAGGCGGAGGCCGACCTGTTGGAGAAGACATTGCGGCAATACCAGGACCACACGGCCAAACGGCTGGAATTAGAGAAGAGATACAACGAGGACGTGGCCTACCTCACCGCCCAACGGACGGAGGCGAACGCCGAGGCCATCGACGCGGCCATCGAGGAGGCGAGACGAACCTTAAAAAAGAACCTGTCCGACCTCTCCATGGAGGAGCTGAAAGGATCCGGCCTGTGGGACAGGCTGTTCGGCGACCTTGACAGGATGGCGACGCCCTCGCTGGAAGCCTTGCTCAAGCAGGCCCGGGAGGTCAATACCTCGGCGTGGGATCCCAGGAACGTGAAGGAATACCAGGACGCCATCAAGCGGCTGGAGGAGGCCATCCATTCCCGCTCGCCATTCAAGGCGATCCGGGATGACTGGAAGAGGCTGCTGGAGTCCATCGGGAAAGGTGACAGGGATGGCATGGCCGCCGCGTTAGAGGGCATGGATACCTCCGTACAATCCCTGACAGCCGACCTCGACACGATAGCCGGCGGTATCGGCGACATCCTCGGCGACGAGGCAGGATACGCCGCCGGACAGGTGGCGGAGCTGACCTCCGCCCTGTCCGGCCTCGTAAGCGGGGCCGCCAAGATCGCCAAGGGGGATATCCTCGGCGGGGTCACCTCCGTGATCGGCGGGATCGGCAAGATCTTCTCCATGGGCAGGCAGGTCAAGGAGATGAACCGGCAGGCCCGGGAGGAGCAACAAAAATATTACGACGAGGCCATCACGGGCGAGCTGGAGTACCAGCGGCTGCTCCGGGAGCGGCTGCGTACCCAGCAAGAGATCGGCGAGACGACGCTGGCCTACAACAAGCGGATCTCCGGGGAGCTGGAGCGGCAGCGGCGGGCATCCGGAAGCGAGTACGACCGGTTGCTGGCACAGATACAGGGAGAACAATATATCAGCGGCGTAGGCTACCGCCACGGCACTTGGTTCCGGAAGGCGAAGACGTGGAACGAGTACGCCAGCCTCGCCGGGAAGAGCTACGAGGACATCGAGAAACTCTATACCGAGGGCAAGCTGGAGGAGAAAGTGGCCAAGCTGTTCGAGCAGCTGCGCGCGCTGAGGGACGAGGGAGCCGATATCGACCGGATGCTGGATGACCAGGAGGAGTCCATGCGGGAGGTATTGACCGGTACCACCACCGACAGTATCGCTGACAGTATCATACGGGGCTTCGCCGAGGGCAAACGCTCCGCCAAGGATTTCGCCGACGATTTCCAGGAGATGCTGAATAACGCCGTCCTTCAAGGAATAAAGATGAAGGCATTGGAGGAGCCTCTCCGGCAGTGGTACGAGTCGTTCGCCGAGGCGAGCGGCGCGGGGCTTACGGAAAGCGGCATCGCCGACTTGCGGGCGCAGTACGACAAGATCATCGAGGATGCGGCCCGCCAGCTGGAGGACATGGAACGGGTGACGGGTGGCAGGATCGACTCCACCCTCACCCAGCGGGCGAGGGCGGGCGCGTATACCATCGCCAGCCAGGACTCCATCAACGAGACCAACGGCAGGTTTACCTCCATCCAGATAAACGTCGCCGAGACCAAGGAGTGCGCCTACGACATGCGCACCATGCTGTCCCGGGGGCTGGAGCTACAGGAGGAGATCGCCCGGAACACCTCTTATTGCAGGAGGCTGGAACGGATCGACAACACGCTGCTGGAGATATTGAGAAACGGAATTAGGACCAAATGACATGAGGGAAGGAAAGCTATTCATCAACGACAAGGACGCCTACACGAACTATGGCGTGTTCCTGGCCAAGGACCGGGGCGGGACGTACGACAACCTGTCGGCGCTCCTGACCCCGCCGCCCGCCAAGCGGCACACCACGGTCGATTACCGGGAACGGGACGGCGAGGAGGCGGACGTATCGGACGTACGTTTCGAGGCGCGGGACATCTCCCTGCGATTGGCCATGATCACGGACAACGAGCAGGAGTTCCGGACAAAATACAAGGGTTTCATAGAGGTCCTGAGATCCGGCCTCCTGAACGTGAGGGTCTCCGAGATCGGGAAGACCTACAAGCTCTATTACCTGAGCTGTCCGGGGACGGTGATGAAGACACGGCTCCGGACAACCGGAAGGCTCGCGGCGATATGGACGGTCAAGTTCCGCGAGCCGAAACCGGATTTCTAACGATGTTGAAGCGGCATTAAAACGACACTTGAATGGAACTGAGGATATACGACAAATCGGGGAACCTACGCGCGGAAGTCTGTCCGGACGACAACTCCACGCAGCAGAAAGCGGTGATGGGAGACAACGCGCTCAGCGTCTCTTTCACCACGTGGGAGGCCATACCCTTCGACATCGGCGATTACGTGGATTACGAGGGGGAGCGATATACGCTTCTCACCGTCCCGTGCCCCACCCAGGTGAGCACGCTGGAGTATGAGTACTCCCTGCGCCTCCAGGGCATCGAGAGCGAGCTGTCGAAGGCCCTCTGCTTCCTCCTGACGGACGGTGACATGGACTCGGACTTCTCGCTGACGGACGGCCCGGCGGCCCACCTGCGACTGATCGTGGACAATATCAACCGCGTCAAGGGAACGACGGACTGGAGGATCGGGAGCGTGATCGCGGCCGACTACAAGGTCGTGACCTACGACGGGATCGATTGCCTCACCGCCCTGAACCGGATCGCCGAGACCTTCGAGACCGAGTGGTGGATCGTCGGAACGAGCCTCTACCTGGGCAAGTGCGAGCACGGGGAGTCGATGGGGTTAGGCTACGCAGCCGACGGTACGGTCGTGGGCGGGCTGCTGGGCATGAGCCGGCGGGACGAGGAGAACGAGCGTTTCTTCACCCGGCTCTACGCCAAGGGCAGTACCCGAAACATCGACCGTTCCAGATACGGTTCCGACCGCCTCCGCCTGCCTTCCCCGTTGAGATTCCTGGAGAGGAATACCGAGTACGGCATCGTGGAGCGGGAGGTGATTTTCGAGGGGATCTATCCACGGCGTACCGGGACGTTATCCGGCGTACGCTCCATCGAGCGGGAATCCGAGGGGAAGACGATCCGCGTCTACTACGTGACGGACAAGGACATTCCCTTCGACCCGAACGACCACGAGATCGGCGGCCTGACGAAGCGCGTCGTGTTCCAGACGGGGGAACTATCCGGGTATGACCTCGAGGTCAACTACGACTCGTCCACAAAGGAGTTCGAGCTGATCAACCAATACCCGGACGAGAACACCCAGATCCCGGGCGGGGTGATGGCCCCGGAAGCCGGCGACACCTATATCCTCTACAACATCCGGATGCCGGACGAGTATTACACGCTGGCGGAGGAAGAGCTGCGGGAGACCGCCGATGCCTACCTGTCCAAATATAGCGTGGACAGCGCCGTCTACAGTGGCGACAGCGACCCGATCATCCTCAAGAAAAGGGGGATCCACGTTTCCTTGGGACAGCGTGTCCGGTTGCATAACCCGGTCTTTTTCCCCTCCACCGGCTACCGGGACAGCCGGATCATCGGGTTCACCCGGAAGTTGGCCGATCCCTACGACATGCGGATCGACATATCCGACACGGTGACCCCTACATGGCGGGAATCCATCGAACGGAAGGTGGACTCCTTCCTGCCGATGCTCAGCCAGTCCGGGGGAGCGATCAACCTCATCAGGAGCGGCGACGATACGGTACCCACCGACAACAACGTATTCTCGGCCTTGAGGGCGATATCCACCTTCCTGCGCAAGGACAGGCCGGACGAGACCCGGTACCTCATGAGATTCATGGGCGGGCTGGTCTCCGACAATATCGAGTCACAAGACTTCACCGCCGGGCCGTTCGGCTCCGGGTTCGTGGTGAAACGGGATCCGGAGACGGGCAAGTCGTACATCGAGGCGGACGAGATCTACATCCGGCTGAAGGCCTACTTCGATACGTTGGAGATCAAGCGCCTCTCGCACGTGGGGGGACGGATCGTCCTGTCGCCGGCCTCGATGGAGTGTATCCGCGTGGAGGAGGTATCGGCCGAGTACGAGGACCTGCACGACAGAGCGGGCTCCATCCTGTACGATTCCGGGAACGACAGGCTGCGTGCCGCCGTGGATGGCGGCGAGCGCGCCTACCGTTGCTATTTCAAGCAAACGGACGGCGAGCGGGAGATCGTGAACGAGTTCGCCGTGGACGACCTGGCGCAATGCCGGGAGTTCAACGTGAAGGAGGGCACCTCCCAGAACGTCAGCAACCAATATTACTGGCGGCGGGTGATCCATGTCGGCGAAGACTATATCGACCTCTCCACCACGGATCGCGACACGGGCAGCATGATCCCGCGGGCCGGCGACACGATCGTCACCGTCGGTAACAAGACGGACGCCGCCCGGCAGCACGCGGTGTTCCTCTCCTCGTACGACGATGACGCGCCTTGTATCAAGCTATATTCCGGGATCGACTCCTACTCGATGGCGGGCAAGGAGGTGACGGTGATCTCGCCGAACGCCGACAAGAACGTGTTCACCGGCAAGATGGTGATCAAGCCGGGATCCACGGGCTTCGGGAACCTGACGGACGCACCGGACATGACGGTCATCGACCGTGAGATCCGGGAGGCCAAGGACGCGGCGGCCGACGCGAGCAAGGAGGCATCGGACGTGCGGGACAGCGTAGGCAGCCTGAAGGGGTACGTGGACGGGGCCTTCGCCGACGGGCTGGTATCGGAGGCGGAGGCCAAGGCGATCGAGAAGTACGTCAACGTGGTGAGCAACGAGCGGCAACAGGCGTTGGCCACCTACAACGGACTGTACAACAACCCCTATTTAGAGGGCTCTGCGAAGACCTCGCTGTACAACGCCAAGGTTTCCCTCTTCTCCGCCACGGACGCGCTGGTCAACGCCATCAACGCCGCCATCGCCGATGGGAAGGCGACCACCGCCGAGAAAAACAACGTGGATAGCCGGTACGCCACGTTCACGACCTGCCACAACAAGTTCCAAACGGCAGTGGAGACGGCCAACCAGTCCATACAGGACAAGCTGAAAGGCTACTCGGACAACGCCCGGAAGGCGGCGGACGAGGCCAACAACACGGCCTCGCAGGCCATGGAGGGCGCGAACGCCGCCAAGGATGCGGTGAGCGACCTGAACAGGTACGTGGACGGGGCCTTCGCCGATGGTTTGGTATCGGAGGCGGAAGCCAAGGCGATCGAGAAGTATATCAACACGGTAAACGCCTCCAAGCGGGAGGCGGACGCGACCTATACGACCCTGTACGCGAACCCCTTCCTTGCGGGCACGGAAAAATCGGTCCTGTACGCGGCGAAGAACAGCCTCAACACGGCCACGACCAACCTGATAGCCGCCATCAACTCCGCCATCGCCGACGGGAAGGCGACAACAACGGAGAAAAACAACGTGGACAGCAAGTTCGCGGCGTTCAACAACGCCTACGCCTCGCTCGCCACGGCCATCGAGAACGCGAACAAGGCGATCCAACGGAAGATCAAGCAGGAGGCGATAGACGAGTCCAAGAGCGACCTGTCCCAACAGATCGGCGAGGTGTCGCTGAAAGACCGGAACGACATCGCCAAGATGATGGGATACAAGGATTACGAGGAGCTGGTCTATTACGCGGAGCGGGGCATGTCTGTCATCAAGGGCGGCAGCATCAACACCTCGCTCATCAACGCCGACCTGATAATCACCTCCGCGCTCATCGCCAAGGCGATCCGGACGAATACTCTGAACGTGAACGACCGGTTCAAGATCCACACGGACGGGTCGGTGGAAATGGACGGGGTCTTTCACTCGTTGGGGCCGAACACGGAGCTCATCCTGTCGAACGGGTACGTACGGATCACCCATGACGGGATCGACGTGGCGAGGCTATCCGTCAATAACGGCACGCCGGAGCTTAACCTGTCCAAGGGCGGCAGGAGCGCGGTGGTGACCCCCGGGTCGCTTACCCTGCGAAGCGCGAGCGGCAAGTTCATGACCTTCTCGGCGGACGACCTGAACCGGAGCGGGAAGGTGTTCACGAACGATGACGGGGTGTTGCGGGTGGCCGAGCAGGATTACGAGATACTCACCTGCTTCGTCTCCGTCTCCCCGACAGGCGGCGGAACGACGGTACCGGAGGCCGGGGGCTACCTGAAACGGATCGGCACGTCCGAGTACATAGAGGCCATACCGGCAGATGGGTACGAGTTCGTCCGCTGGAGCGATAACGGGAGCCGCAGGCACATGATCACGTGGGGGCAGCCCAACAACTCCTTCACGGCCTATTTCAGCAAGATACAGGTCGAGCGGTTCACGCTTTCCCTGTCGGTCAGCCCATCGGGAGGCGGATCCGTCACGGGAGCGGGAAGCTACGAGAAAGGAACCAAGGTGACGGTCAACGCCACGGAGGCCAGCGGTTGGCGGTTTATTCGCTGGTCGGATGGCGGGTACCAGCGACATACGGTCACGATGGACGCGAACAAGAGCCTTACGGCCTATTTCGAGCGGTACACCGTCACCGGGGACGAGATCCTGCAAGGGACGGATCTCACCAGTACGTCCTATTGGAACGCTTACGGGAACTCTTCCGTCCAGTCGGTCAGCGGCGGCGTGGCCACCTTGCGGTTCGGCGGGGAGGCCAATACCGACCAGGTGATGTTCAACAAGGGACGCATGGGCGGCAAGCTGGAGATGGGACACCGGTACCGGCTATCGTTCCAGGCGAGGACATCGTCCGGGACGACGAACATCATATCGGCGATCGGCGACAATAGCTTTGACTTCATCAATACCGACGATGTCATCTATGGCGAGGAGGCGAGCGCGTCCTACAAGACGTTCTCGGTGGAGTTCAGGGCGGATCGGGACAGCACCTCGGGGGATGGACTGCTCTTCACGGCGATCTCGGCGTGCGTACTGCAAATACGGAACATAACATTAAAGGAGGCGTGACAATGAAGAATGAAAGTAACCTGTCGATAACCGGCACGGAGATGAAGTTCGCCCTGGGCCTCGACCTGCCGGGCGGGCTCACGATGGACGACGTGGAGTTCGAGGCCCTGTTCTACATCTATTCCAACCGGACGGCGACGATCCCCAAGTCCGGGATGGGCCGGATTGACGAGAACACCTATGTCGTAACGCTCGACACCGCCCGGATCGGTGGTGGCGGACGGATCAAGTGCCAGGTGAGGGTGGAGATCCCGGACGCGAACATGGCGGACGGCGTGAGGACGGAGATCATAGGGATCGAGACGGACGAGACGGTGAGGTATGGCGTGCGTTAGTGGAAAGATCATAAGGGTCGAGACGGTACGGGTGGAGCTGGAACGGATCGGGAGCGTGAGCGCCACCCTCCGTAGGATGGCCCGGGTCGGCGCGAGGCTCACCAAGGTCTGCGGCGTGGATTACGGGGCGTGGCTGTTGGTATCTCCCGACGAGCCCGTATGGGTGACCGATGAGATGCCCGCGCTGTTCGGGGTGAGGTCGAACACGGAATGGAGAATCGAGTGATTAACAAATAAAAAATACGAAAGATCATGGCGAAAGCGGCATGGGCGGTGGTCACCCCGCCCCAAGGATCGGGTGACAAGGAGGTAAGCGTAAGGTCGGACGCGGAGCATACCGGCCGGAACGCCCGGAGTACGGTATTGACATGGAAGGCGGTGAACTGCCCGGACGTGCAGCGGACGGTCATGCAAGCGGGCAAGCCCGAGTACGTGGACATAGCGGACACGGCGGCGAGCGAGAAGACGGGAAAGGTGGTCACCATATCAGGTGTCAGCAACTCAAAAAAGCTGACCTTCTCCCTCGGCATGGGAGACCTGGATATAACGCTGCCCGGCAATTATACGGCCAACAGCGTGTTGACGGCCAACGGCGAGGCGATAGCGGGCGATCCCGGGGGACTGGCGGTGTATGATTTCTCGATAGCCGTGACGGTACCGGCGAACGAGGAGATCGAGCCGCAGACGAGGCAGGTCATCGTGACAGATGACGGCGGGCACCAGGACGTGTGCCTGTTGACCCTGGCCGCCGGCGACGCCTACCTGCGTGTCGCGGAGGGCGAGATCCTGCTGGATTACCAGGGCAACCCGGTGACCGTGAACGTGGAGTCAAACACGGACTGGACGGTGGAGTGATGGCTACCGTCACGATACCCTGGGGCCAAGGGGGCGGCGATATCACGGTCGCCCTGCCGGAAACCGGCGATGGCGTGGCCACCCTCTCGACCGGAACGGTGAACGAGGGCGTGGATCGCTCCCGGACGGTGACCTTCAGGACCGTACGAGGCGGGAACGTGGAGGTCATACGGACGGTACGGCAGGAAGGCAGGCGGGAGTACCTCCGCAACGCCTCCGGCGACCTATTGAGAGATTCGAACAACGTGGAACTTAAAGCATTGAAATAAGATGGGACTATTGAATTACACGACGGCCAAGATCAACGAGCTCTTGGCGAAGGTGGCGGCCTTACCCGCCAAGGTGATGGACGGCGACACCAAGATCCCGTCCAAGACAAGTGACCTGGAGAACGACAGCAAGTTCGTCAAGGAGACCGGGCTGAAGACCGTGAACGGGCATTCCCTGCTGGGAACCGGCGACCTGACCATATCCGGCGGCTCCGGAGGTGGCGTGGCAGACTCGGTGGACTGGAGCAAGGTGCTCAACAAGCCGGGCTGGGTAAACTCCCAGACCAAGCCCTCCTACACGGCCAGCGAGGTAGGCGCGTTGCCTTCCGACACCGCCATCCCGTCCAAGACAAGCCAGCTGACGAACGACAGCAAGTTCGTCAAGGAGACCGGCCTGAAGACCATCAACGGGCAGTCGTTGCTGGGTACCGGCAACATATCCATATCCGGCGGCTCCGGGGAAGGAAGCGGCGGAGGAAACGTGAACGTGATGAACGCGGCGGAGCTGAAAGCCGTGAGGAACTACGTGTTCAAGCCCTCTAACGATGGATCAACGGATGGAACGTTTTCCGCACTCAATATCGCTACCCTAAATGAATCTGGATTGATGAGCACTCAACAAGTCAAAAAATTGTATGATATCAAGGACGTTTACAAATTCCCGGCAGCTGTATTGGGCTTGACCTCGGCATCCACCAGCGATGAGATCTTGGCGGCATTCGGGCTTGATCCAATCCAAGAGAACGGAAATCTTGCGTACATAATCTATTTATTATCATCTGGGCAATCTGCAGATTACAATGAAGAATTTCCATCGTTATTCATCGGTAATTACGCATGTTATGTGTACGCTACTATGGGCTCAAGCACGGGAGAGATGGAATTGTCATATATAGGACAAGGAGGAGTGCTCAAGACTGTCAAAGTAACGTGCAAAGATGCGGCGGATGATAAGTTTACCTATTCTGTGTGTTTCTACGAAAGCGGAGGTGAAGAATTTTATTTACCTTCCTCAATCTTTGATTTGACAAAAACATCTACAAAAGAGGAGGTAGCGGCTGTATTCAATCCTCTTGGAGGATTAGATCATATAATAGAATTGGCAAAAAAAACGACAACTAAATTCTATATTGTTGATGCTTCCACAGGAACAGGAAATAACCGTTCTTGCGTTAACCTGGGAGGGCATATAGCTGCTAGTGTACTTCGCTATATAAACATATCTTATGTTGATAAGTTTCTTGTCTCACATTATATTCAAATATCCGGGATTAAAACAGCTTATCTTGTATCTGATAAAAAAGATATAAATCTTAAATCTGCCATAAACTATGAAACGGTTAGCCCAGAGGTTTATGCCTTGACATCCCAATCGACATCTGAAGAGATAAGGTCTGCGTTCTTTTCTTTAAGCGAATTTAAAAGATATATCGAGGCCGCTAAAAAAGGATACATATTACGAACGAGTATTCCTGAATCCATGGGATTAGATTATAAGAATCCAATTTATCTCAATACGCTTATCGCTCATGTCACAAATGATGGTGACGCTATTTTGGAGTATATAATAGCTGGTCCCGGAATAAATGGCTATGCAGGGATGCAGATTGTATTTATAAGCTATACTGCGTCCAGTGATTCTTTTTCTATAAGCGTATTGCCATTTTCGACTGGAAGTTAAGCTTATAAAAAAGAGATCGGGATAGATCCTAAAGAAATATTTATTGAATTCTTTATTCTTGTAATAAAAGCAATGATTGTCGATTGATTTTATCAAGACAACTTAGAGACCTTATCGGGGACAGGCAAAAAAGAAAGCCCCCGGCTGTTAGTAAAGACGCCAATCACATACTAACGAACAAATGCGAGACACCGCACGACCGGGGGCTGTAAGCCTTCAGCCGCGATGTCTCGTTTTGTTTTATGTGATTGGCAATACAAATATACTTTAATTTTTGGAGATTATGACAATATACGAGATACTTTCTTTCAATAAGGAATTGCTCCAGCGTCTATTTAATGCCGGAATAAGGACAAGCGATTGTTTGTATGTCGATTTGTTCGATGATTATACCCGAATGCGGGCGGCGGGTGAAAAGACAACCTATATCGTGGCCGTCCTTTCTGACAAATATGCCTTGAGCGAGCGAAAGGTGTACGGTATCATTCGCTATTTATCAAGCGACTGCATAGGCCGTGCAGTGCAAGGTCAGGCGTAAATTCGCTCACTAGATAGTTTGGTTCTACCTTTGTCCCAAATCCTTAAAACGAGACAAGTATGGGCAAGTACACTTACAAGCCGCAATATGGCGTGATCGTCATTTGTGCAGATGAAAAAGAGTAAAAGGAGATTTATGAGCGTCTCCTGAAAGAAGGTCTAACCCTTAAAGTGGTGAATGTATGAGAATAGAGGTACAACATCATTGTAGCGACTTCAACAGCTATCGGGCCGCACGGGTAAAAAGCCTTTTCAACGCGGAGAAAGGCTGCGACTGGAAAAAGACGGTAGAACTACCCATCGAAAACCGGGTATGGCAAATCGGACTGATTGTCGGTCCATCCGGTAGCGGAAAAACCAGTATTGGAAGTAAGATTTTCAAAGAACCTATTTATGACCTCTATTCCGGCTGGGATAAGAATAAACCTATTGTGGATTGTATCGCCCCCGATGGGGACTTTAACACGGTGACGGGTATGCTTTCAGCCGTTGGCCTCGGCGATGTTCCGGCGTGGCTCCGGCCGTTCCACGTGTTGAGTAATGGAGAGAAATTCCGGGCGGGTCTCGCACGTTTGGCGTGTGAACGACCGGAACACGCTGTAGTGGATGAATTTACGTCTGTCATAGACCGACAGATAGCCAAGGTAGGGGCCGCCGCATTCTCAAAGACATGGAGACGTGGGGACGGGCAGATCGTACTTCTCTCCTGCCACTATGATATAATCGAATGGTTACAGCCCGACTGGGTGTATGATACTGCGGAGGCACGGTTCTATGACCGTGACTGCCTTCGGCAACGTTCAAAACTCGAACTTCAAATTTATAAAGTCAGGGGAACTATATTCCCAAGATTGTTTAAGCAGCATTATTATTTAGACCTTCCTATGCCGGTTGCGGCCGAGTATTTCGTTGGCTTTGTCGGTGGTGAGCCCGTCTGTCATTTAGCGGTAACACCACTCTTTACGGCAAAGGCTTACCGGTCCACCCGGTTGGTAGTACTTCCCGAATGGCAGGGAATAGGCGTTGGTACTAAATTTTTAGCGGCCGTTTGTGAATATCATCTTCAGGGACATGGTAGATGTGGTAAACCTTACCCGGTATTCTTTCACACCTCACACCCGCAACTATGTGGGGCGTTACGCCACTCTAAAAAGTGGATACAAACCGGAGCGCGTTTATATGGGGATAATAAAGGGCGCAGCGCGGCTTCGATGACACGTTCGGCCCAAAGGTTAAATAAGTCTGATCGTGCGGCAACCGGTTATGGCGGCCATTTCAGGGCGGTTCAGACATTTAAATATATAGGGAATGGTTATTAAAATATTGGGAAATTGCGAGTCGGTGGCATTCAAAGCGGCCGAAATGTTCGTTAAGGCAAAAGGGCATACGCTTTGGTGTGATGGGTATCGGTGTGATCTTGCCATTGCGCCACTCCTTACGGTGAAAGTTTCCGATGAGGAACTGAAAGAGGCGAACTGGGGTATGTTGATATTCCATCCCTCTCCACTACCTTACGGGCGCGGGGCATCATCTATCAAATGGGCGTATAAACGAGGGGAACCGATAACCGCCGCCACATGGTTTTGGGCAGACTCCGGCTATGACACCGGCGATATTTGCGAGCAGGAGATAGTAAAAATAGACTATGGTGTGCGGCCTCGCATCTTTTATGAGCAAGAAATCATTCCGGCCATGATCCGGACGTTAGGACGTTGTTTAGACAACATCGGGAAAGGTATTATACGTCGCGTCCCGCAAGTAGAAGCCTATTCGACATACGATAAAAGGCTATAACAATCCATCTTAACTACCTTGTAAAGGTACGAAAAAAGTACGGAATAAACAACTTTAGTAGACGCTTTTTTACCACAGCCGGCAATAAAAAGACGGTATTCAAATAGGGTTAGAAGTCCATTTGAATGCCGTTTATTTTTTAATGAAAAGAAGGTGTTTTGCTTTGATTTTGCAAATGGACGGTTGCTTTGCGGATTAAATTTGAAGCACATTTCGTTTTTGATAGAAAAAACGCATTTCGTTTTTCACAACCATCACGTTTCGTTTTTCGGGATTTACATTGTTCTACCGTTTTATTAGTGAGAATTTCTCGAATTACATTGAAGGTGGAGATGAGAGCGTTGATTATGCTAATCTGCCTGATAGCATAATCACTCCCGAAATTAAAGACGATGCGATTAAGACCAAAGGATATTTCATATACCCAAGTCAGTTATTTGTAAATATCGCTAAAACAGCGAACAAGAATCCAAATCTAAACACAGACCTCAAAGCTATATTTACAGCAATTGAGGGTTCTGCGGTTGGTTATGATTCAGAGGGAGACATCAAAGGCCTATTTGCAGACTTTGATACCACAAGCACTCGATTAGGAAATACCGTAGAGGATAAGAATAGTCGTTTGGCAGCTGTTATAAAGGGTGTTGAAGGATTGAACTTCGGTAATTTTGAAGACAATCATATCGACTTGTTTGGCGATGCCTATGAGTTCTTGATACACAATTATGCTGCTAATGCTGGAAAATCAGGTGGTGAGTTCTTTACTCCTCAATGTGTATCAAATCTTATTGCGCGCTTGGCAATGCATAACCAGAGTTCCATAAATAAGATTTATGACCCTGCTGCAGGCTCTGGTTCATTATTGTTGCAGGCGAAAAAACAGTTTGATGAGCATATTATAGAAGAAGGTTTCTTTGGTCAAGAGATTAACCATACTACATACAATCTTGCTCGTATGAATATGTTTCTGCATAACATAAACTACGACAAATTTAACATTGCGCTGGGCAATACTCTGATGGATCCTCAATTTGGCGATGACAAGCCTTTTGATGCGATTGTATCCAATCCTCCGTACTCCGTAAATTGGATTGGTTCTGATGACCCAACACTGATTAACGATGATCGATTTGCTCCTGCAGGTGTGTTAGCCCCTAAGTCAAAAGCGGACTTCGCTTTTGTACTGCACGCATTGAGTTATCTTTCAAGCAAAGGTAGAGCTGCGATAGTATGTTTCCCTGGTATTTTCTATCGAGGAGGTGCAGAGCAAAAGATTAGAAAATATTTGGTAGATAACAACTTTGTAGAGACTGTTATTGCACTGGCACCTAATCTATTCTACGGAACTACGATTGCGGTAAACATCTTAGTTTTATCTAAACATAAATTAGATACAAAGACTCAATTTATTGATGCTACCAGCAATAAGTTTTATAAAAAAGGAACAAATAACAATGTTCTTGAAGAGGAGCATATAAGTGAGATTATAAAAATCTTTGATAGAAAAGAAGATAAAGAAGCTATTGCAAAATCTATTGACAACAAACAGATTGCAGAAAATGATTACAATCTATCCGTCAGTAGTTATGTAGAAGCAAAAGAGACCCGAAAAGAAACCAATATTAAGGAACTCAATGAACGCATCCGCAAGATTGTGGCACGAGAGAATGAATTGAGAACAGAGATTAATAAAATCATCGCGGAATTAGAGGAGGATGAGCTATGAATAAGTTGAAAAGATTGATAGAGGAACTTTGCCCCAATGGTGTTAAAAACAAGAAGCTTGGGGAGGTATGTGATTTTGTGAATGGCTTTGCTTTTAGAAGTAGTCTTTTTAGAGAAGATGGAGAAAAGATTATACGTATAACTAATATCAATGGTCGTACTGTTGATATAGATGATGTTAAATATTTTTATAAAGAGGATTATAAAACAGACCTAGAACAATTTTCAATCAAAAATGGAGATATTTTGATTGCAATGTCAGGTGCCACGACTGGAAAAATAGGATGTTATAATTATGATGATATCTCATATTTAAACCAACGAATCGGAAAGTTTAAGCCTCATAGTGGTATCCTATCAAGAAGATACTTATATCATGTACTTCTTGCGAATACAGGGACTTTATATGTACTTGCTGGAGGTGGAGCCCAACCCAATTTAAGCTCTACTAAACTAATGGAAACTTTTGAGATTCCAGTTCCTCCTTTTGTTGTGCAAGAAGAAATTGCAAACATTCTCGACCGCTTCGCAGAATATGCAGCGGAGCTGCAAGCGAGACAAGAGCAATATGAATACTATCGAAATAAGTTGCTGACATTCAACAAAATAGGGGGGCAAGGCGTAATATGGATGAAAATGAGTGAGTTAGGTACATTCATAAGAGGCAATGGCTTGCAAAAAAAGGATTTTACAGAAAGTGGAATCCCTTGTATTCATTATGGTCAGATATATACACACTATGGGACATTTGCAACAAAGACCAAATCGTATGTAAACAGTGAAACAGCCAAGAAGTGCAAAAAAGCTCACTATGGCGATTTGGTATTTGCAACCGTAAGTGAAAATATTGATGATGTTTGCAAATGTGTTGCTTGGCTTGGGGATGAAGAAATTTGTATTAGTGGAGATAGTCTAGCTTTTTCTCATGATCAAAATCCCAAATACATAGCGTATTATTTTCAAACATATGCATTTGCAAAATACAAAAGGAGTAGAGTTACAGGGACAAAAGTCATTAGGTTGCATCAATCACAATTAGAACAATTTGAGATACCTATACCTCCCCTAACAGAACAAGAGCGTATAGTTTCTATTCTTGATAAGTTTGAAGCATTGGTTAGCGACCTAGTACAAGGGCTGCCAGCAGAAATAGCAGCAGTAAAAGAACAATACGAATATTATAGAAATAAACTACTATCATTTCCAAAGTATAAATTAAGTGCTTGATATGGGAAAGACATTGACCGAAATTGCCCAAACGCTTAAAGATGCCAATAAGAAGGTACAATTGATTTATGCCTTCAATGGTGTTGGAAAAACTCGCCTTTCTCGTGAGTTTAAGGAGTTGGTTGCACCCAAAACTGAAGGTGAAGAGACAGAAGAAGAGAGGCCATTAAAAGTTCTCTACTATAATGCCTTTACCGAAGATTTGTTCTATTGGGATAATGATTTGCATGAAGATACCAATAGAAAGTTAATCATACACCCAAACAGTTTTACAGATTGGATATTCAAAGATCAAGGTCAAGAGTCTAATATAATTACGCACTTTCAGCGTTATACGAATGACAAACTTACTCCATCTTTTAACAAAGACTTCAATGAGATTTCTTTTTCATTAGAGCGTGGAGATGATAATACGATAGACAATATTAAAATCTCCAAAGGAGAAGAAAGTTGTTTGATTTGGTGTGTCTTTTTCAGCTTGATAAAATTAGTTATAGATACATTAAATGAGTCAGAGCCTGCAAATCGTGATACTAATCAATTTGATGAGTTGGAATATATTTTTATCGATGACCCTGTCAGTTCTTTGGATGAGAATCACCTAATAGAGCTTGCTGTTAATATTGCAGAATTAATAAAGTCGAGTCAATCTGATATTAAGTTTATCATTACAACTCATAATCCGTTGTTTTATAATGTGCTATACAATGAGTTGGAGCTAAAGAAGAAAAATAGACAGGGAAACGAGTGCTGCTATCTATTAGATAAAGAAGACGATGGCACATATGAGTTGAATGGGAAACTTGGAGATTCAAATAAGAGTTTCTCATACCACTTGTATTTGAGGTCAGTCCTCCAAGAAGCAGTTGATGATAATAAGATTGAAAAGTATCATTTCATGCTCCTTCGAAATCTTTACGAAAAGACCGCAAACTTTTTAGGCTATCCACAATGGTCAGATTTGTTACCTGATGACAAGAAGACATATTATAACAGGATTATTCAGTTCACGAGCCATTCCACATTGTCAAATGAGGTAATTCCTGAGCCAACAGAACCTGAGAAAAACACTTTAAAATTGCTCTTGAAGCATCTTGTCGATAATAATTATTATACCGAAGAATAAAATGGCATACTATAACACCATAGCAGAATCGAACAACTTTATCGTACTTGATGAGTATGAAAAGTATTCAGTGTTAAATGAGCCTTCTGTTGTGTATCAAACAGAGGCATCACTTGAACATGAGTTTATTCAAGATTTAAGGAATCAGGGTTACGAATATTTACCTGATTTAAATACTCCTGAAGCATTGTTTGCTAATGTCAGAACGCAACTGCAAGTACTCAATGATGTTGAATTTACTGATAGCGAATGGGCGAGATATTTAGAAGAATATCTTGATAAACCAAGCGATTCTCTCATCGAAAAAACAAGAAAAATCCAAGATGATTACATCTATGATTTTGTCTTTGATGATGGTCATATTAAAAATATCTATTTGGTAGACAAGCAGAATCTATCAAGAAACAAGGTTCAAGTTATCAGGCAGTTTGTGCAAGAAGGGTCACATCTTAACCGTTATGATGTGACAATTTTGGTTAATGGACTACCTTTGGTTCAAGTTGAGTTGAAGAAGCGAGGTGTTGCGATTAGAGAAGCATTCAATCAAGTACATCGCTATTCAAAAGAGAGTTTTAACACAAAGGACTCTTTATATAAGTACATTCAGCTATTCGTTATATCCAATGGCACTGATAGCCGATATTTTGCCAATACTGTAGAACGAAACAAGAATAGTTTTGACTTTACAATGAATTGGGCCAAAGCAAACAATTCGTTGATTAAAGACTTGAAGGATTTTACTGCAACATTCTTTCAGAAGAATACTCTGCTGAATGTAATACTAACATATTCAGTATTTGATTCAAACAATACATTGTTGATAATGCGACCATATCAGATTGCAGCAACGGAGAGAATCCTATGGAAAATCAAGAGTTCATATCAGGCAAAGAAATGGTCTACTACAGAAGGTGGTGGATATATTTGGCATACAACAGGTTCTGGTAAGACTCTTACGAGTTTTAAGGCTGCAAGGTTGGCTACTCAACTCGATTTCATAGACAAAGTATTCTTTGTTGTTGATAGAAAAGATCTTGACTATCAAACGATGAAAGAGTATCAGCGATTCTCTCCCGATAGTGTGAATGGTTCAGAAAGCACTGCCGGACTGAAACGAAACATAGATAAAGACGATAACAAGATTATCGTTACCACTATTCAGAAATTAAATAATCTGATGAAGAGCGAAAACGATTTGCCCATTTATCAGAAACAAGTTGTCTTTATCTTCGATGAAGCACATCGCTCACAGTTTGGTGAAGCGCAAAAGCAATTAAAGAAGAAGTTTAAGAAATACTATCAGTTTGGATTTACAGGAACTCCAATCTTCCCAGAAAATGCACTTGGCTCTGATACCACTGCGAGTGTGTTCGGAAGAGAGTTGCATTCGTATGTTATTACAGATGCCATTCGTGATGAAAAAGTCTTAAAATTCAAGGTCGATTATAACAATGTTCGTCCTCGATTCAAGGGAATCGAAACGGAACAAAATGAAAAAAAGTTAAGTGCGGCAGAAAACAAGTCTGCACTGCTTCACCCTGCACGTATCAAAGAAATATCTCAATATATATTGGATAATTTCAAGATAAAAACTCATCGAAGTATAGGTGCTAATAAGGGTTTTAATGCGATGTTTGCAGTTAGTAGTGTAGATGTAGCTAAGTGTTATTATGAGGAATTAAACAACCTTCAGCAAGGCTCTGAAAAGCCATTGAAGATAGCAACAATCTTTTCATTTGCGGCCAATGAAGAGCAATCGGCAATCGGTGAAATTATGGATGAGAATTTTGAGCCTACAGCAATGGATGTTAGTGCAAAAGAGTTCTTGACTAATGCCATTAACGATTATAATGCTATGTTTAAGACAAGTTTTGGAGTTGACAGCAGAGAATTCCAGAACTATTATAGAGATCTTGCCAAACGAGTAAAGAATAAAGAAATAGACCTTGTCATTGTTGTTGGCATGTTCCTTACAGGTTTTGATGCTCCAACACTTAATACGTTATTTGTTGATAAGAATTTACGTTATCACGGACTTATTCAGGCATTCTCTCGTACAAATAGAATTTTTGATGTGACAAAAACATTCGGTAATATCGTTACATTTAGAGATTTAGAGCAACACACTATTGATGCTATAACTCTGTTTGGAGATAGTAATACTAGAAATGTAGTGCTCGAAAGGAGTTACAAAGAATATTTGGAAGGATTTAAGGATATTGTTACGGGTGATGCCCGTAGAGGATATATTGAGGTTGTAAAAGAGTTAAATGAAAGATTCCCCGATGTCGATAAGATAGAGACAGAACAAGATAAAAAAGATTTTTCTAAACTCTTTGGTGAGTACTTACGTATTGAGAACATTTTGCAGAACTATGATGAATATACTCATCTTAAGGCTTTGCAAGGGATAGACTTGGACAATCCTAATGCTGTTGAGGAATTTAAAAATACATATTTCGTAACAGATGAGGATATTAAGGAAATGCAACAGGTAGAAATGTTGTCTGAACGAGCCGTTCAAGATTACAAATCTACTTATAACGATATTAGAGATTGGTTAAGACGTGAGAAGGATGGTTCTGCTGCTGAAAAATCTAAGATTGATTGGGCTGACGTTGTCTTTGAGATTGACCTGCTTAAATCTCAAGAGATAAACTTGGACTATATACTGGAGTTAATCTTCGAGAAGAATAATAAGACCAAAGATAAAACTGCATTGATTGAAGAGATACGAGGTGTAATTCGTGCAAGTGTAGGTAACAGAGCGAAGGAAAGTCTTATCGTTGATTTTATTAACGATACAGACTTGGACACTATTACTGATAAGGCTAGTATTATTGAGTCGTTCTTTGAATATGCACAAAGTAAACAGAAGCAAGAGGCCTCAGAGTTAATTTCTTCTGAAAACTTAAATGAAGAAGAAGCCAAGCGATACATTACTGTTTCCTTAAAGCGTGAGTTTGTTAGTGAGAATGGAACCGACTTTAATAGTATCTTACCAAAGATGAGTCCGTTGAATCCTATGTACTTGACCAAGAAGCATAAGGTGTTCTTGCTAATTGCAGCATTTGTAGAGAAGTTCAAGGGAGTAGGTGGAAAATTATAAATTAAAGTTTTAAATAAATACAGTATTATGAGCGAACAATTATTAACAACATATTCCTTTTTTGCAGCCTTAACAGAAAATAGCACAGATATTTATAGTGCTGTATATGTTCCTATATGCAAAAGAGCATTGTCTTTATACGCTAAGAACAAAACTATTGGTAGCGACCAAGACATATGTAATTTGATATCCTCAGAATATGGAATTGATGTGCCATTGCTAATTATTCGTAAACTTATAAAGTCTGTTGTTAATGATTTGTCTCGAAAGGATAAAACAAAATTTGATTTTCAGATTATAGAAAATGGTAATAATTTTTCATTCTCGTTTAAATCATTCTCGTTCTGCGACATCGAAGAATCGTATAACGTAGAGAGACGCAAATCAAATGCACTACAACAGGCATTTGAAATATTTGCCAAAGAACAAGGAGAAAATATAAACAACATTCCGTCCTTTTCAGATTTTATAAATAAGAATAAGAATAAAATCTCATCATTCCTTTCGGGAAGAGTTAATGATATTACAGATTGTTCTGAAGTTTCTTTTATGCCTCATGTACGTTTCCTTCAATACATAGAACAAAATAATGACAACCTATATAAGGCTACAAAACAAATTTTTATAGGTTCTGTTATTGCGTCATATTTAGAATCTGATTTTGATTTAGAGGCGAAATTAGAAAAAGGAACATCGTATTATCTTGACACCCAAATAGTGTTGGAACTTTTAGACTTGCAAAGAGCAGAAGATACGCCTCCAACAAAAGAATTAATTAAATTAATTCATGATACTGGAGGCAATATCAGATTGATGGACATAACATTAGATGAGATAAAAACTAATATACAAAATGCTATACACAATTATGATAGGAATCATCCAACGACAACAATTAATGAGGCATGTGTTCGTTTAGGAAAAAATAAAACTTGGCTTATCGCTTTGCATGGAAATTTGGATAATTTACTACAAACAGACTATAAAATTAATATAGACAAGGTTCCCGAATCTGATATTGAGAAATTTGCAAATACTGACGATGCAACGCAATTAAAAGAAATTTGGTTTAGAAAACATTCTGCAGTACATGATGTTGTTGCATATTTACATGTTCGGGAAAAGCGCAAATATGATCCAAATAAAAAGTTGCTACAAAAGGCTAGTTATTGGTTTGTAACTGCCAACAGAAAACTTTGTGAATTTAACATTACAAAGAAGGTTAATGGCAACATAGGTGAAATCATTATGCCTGATGAACTAACGAGTTTATTGTTTTTACAGAATCCTAAGAAATTATCAGGAAGGGTTTCTTCAATTGGATTAAACGAATTGATTGCGCAAACTTTATCAGAAGAATACCCTAGCAGGGATTTAATTAACGAATTTGATAGTGTCGTTTCATCTTTGCAAAATATATCTGCTGATGACTATAAAATATTGTTATCTTCTATATCTCAAGAATCTACCATCAAGATTCACAAGTTATTGCATGGTTCTATTTCTGAGCCTGAAAAGTTTAACAAGGATATACATGCAATTATTGAAACAGAACGCAACAATAAACTGAAAACAGATAATAAACATAAGATTGAAATACAGAAGAATAATGAACTTCAAGAAGCCAACAAGAACTTATCAAGACAATTATCTGATATATCCCAACAGATTGCAGATATTCAAGAGAGTCAGCATTTAGAGAAAATTAGACAAGAAGAAAAGGATAAGATAAATAGGCGTTGGATTTGGATGTGTATATCTATTATAGTTGCATTAGCAGCAATAATAGTTTTACAAAGTTTTCCCAATATAACAAAATGTATACAAAAAAGCATTCAGATTATTGGTGGATTAGGGGGATTTTGGGGATTTTGCAATTTAGCACTAAATCTTTGGTCAAAATTTAAATCGCATTAATTATGACTTCAAAAGAACTTCAACAATACTTACTTCGCGAATTTCCACAGGAGAACGCCTGTTGTGAATGGAAAGAGATGAAGAATTTGAAAAACTCCTTTGCTGGAGACGAAAAAAATGATGTTGTCTCTTATGTGTCAGCCATTGCCAATATGGAGGGTGGACATCTTGTAATTGGAGTACAGGACCAAACATTGGAAATTGTGGGTACTGACCTTACGAAGTTTAACTTGAATGCACAATCTGCTGTTTGGAAATTAGTTGAACATTGTACAAACCTTTCTTCAGAAGGGCTTGACATCAGCGAATATATAACGGAAGACACGCAAAAGGTTGTGTGGGTTATTCATATCCCTAAGCATCTCCCACGCCGTCCTGTGTATGCTCATAAAAAGGCATGGCAACGAGTGGAAGATTCGTTAGTGGAAATGACTCAAGAAAGACTTTCCGCTATTCTTGAAGAACCGATATTTGAAGCAAAGGATTGGTCTGCCGAGATTGTCCTTAACGTTACACTGGCTGACCTTGACGAATTGGCTATTGCCAAGGCACGTGTTATGTTCAAAAAGATTCATGCTTCTAAAATCCCGTCAGAAGAGATTGATGCATGGTCGGTAGAAGAATTGCTTTGTAATAGCGGTATCATGATTGATGGAAAATTGACACGTGCTGCTATTATTCTTTTGGGTAAACCTGTATCAGTTTTTAAACTTCGCCCAGCTATGGCGGAGGTAACTTGGACATTACGCGATGAACATCAAGAGGTAGTGGATTACGAACATTTTACGGTTCCCTTCATTTTGACTGTGGATCAAATATTGGGTAAGATTCGTAACCTGACAATGAGAGAACTGCCTGGAGGAACATTATTCCCCGATACAATGAAACAATATGATGACTACACGATTCGTGAGGCACTTCATAATGCCATTGCACATCAAGATTACACCTTGCAACAACGTATCAATTTTGTAGAAAATCCGAGCTATCTGTATTATGAAAACGGAGGTAGCTTCATTCCTGGCACTCTGCAAAAAGCATTGGCAACCAAAGGGCCACAACGACATTTCAGAAATGAATGTCTTTGCCGGGCAATGGTAAACTTCAACATGATTGACACTGTAAGTAGAGGAATCAAGAAGATGTTCAATGAGCAGTGGCGTCGCCATTTCCCAATGCCCGATTATGAAATAGATGCAACGAATAAGGAGGTCGGTGTGAAAATATATGGTAATTCCATCAATGAGAAATATACCAAACTCTTAAAGGAAAATGACACTTTGACATTGGAAGATTGTATATTGTTGGATGCCGTACAAAAAGGGCATCGTATTTCGGAGGACAATGTAGTGGCACTACTGGAAAGAGGCTTGTTAGAAGGAGATAGTTCTGAGTATCGTATTTCGCTTGATGTAGCAAAGAAGACACACCAATTACCTGAATATACACGTAACAAAGGTCTTGACAAATCTAAAATTCAACAAATGATTTTGCAGTATTTGCAGAATGCAGGTTCTACAGGAGCAAAACGTGATGCCATATTCGATTATCTGAAAGAAGTCCTGCCGCAAAATAAGACACATGAGCAACAAGAGCGAATGTTGGGTAACATTCTTTCAGAAATGAAAGAAAAAGGATTAATCACTCCTGAAGGTCGAACTTGGTTCCTGAAGTCGTAATCCATAAATTATGACTGAAATATGACCTATTACGACTATTTATAACTATAAAAGGGGATTATAACTGAAAAAGTAGCCCAATTCTTTGCTCAATCAAGGAATTTGGCTACTTTTGTATCAGAGTTGTTTGACAAAGCAGAACGCAGAAGATTGGTGCAATCTCGAAATCGCCAAATCGTTACCAACAACTTTCTACCATAGCATTCGCTATTTGTGTATCAATCAGATACGGAATAATTGATTATCCGATACAAAGATAATCAAACTCTTTGTAAGAGCCGTTATATCAATCAAACAATTCCTTTTCAGTAAAGCTTCTATCTTCTTATATTTTGGGTAAATTGAGAGCTGTTTAAGATAGCCCGCTTAGCGCCTTATTCTTGAGGGTACACATCATTCGGATTAGAGCGAGAAGTCGAAACCCTGTTCAACCCATTTGTTGTATTTTTTCTCGTTGAATTTGTAGAGGAAAGCTCCTCGCTTAGAACTTTTCTTGTCTTTGATATCCAGTTTCTCCAGAATATCCATGGCGTTTAGCTTTTTGCGAAAGTTCCGTTTGTCTAAAGGGGTTTGGTAGATGGCCTCATACAATGTCTGTAGTTGGGGCAAGGTAAATTGCTCGGGAAGCAAATTGAAACCGATAGGGCGGCTTGCCGCCTTCTTTTTAAGGACAGACAACGTATCGTTTATCATTTGGTTATGGTCGAAAATCAAGTCAGGAAGCTCGGATATCTTGGTCCAAGTAGCGTTATGACTTTCCAAGATCTCGGGGTTAAAATCATTCATATTCACCAAAGAATAGTAAGCTACGGAGATAACCCGTTCCCCTAAGTCACGCGATACATCTCCGTAAGCCCCTATTTGTTCCATAAAAAGATGCTCGATACCCGTGCAATCCGTTAATACCCGTGATGCTGCTTCATCTACGCTTTCCCCGGATTTCACGAAGCCTCCCATAAGGGACCACTGTCCTTTCATCGGCTCGAACGAACGTTTGTATAATAAAACATTCAACTCCTTATTGTTAAACCCTAGAATGATACAATCTACGGCAACATAGAATTTTACTTCGTCTTGATAAAAAGCTGCTGACATCGTTTTATGGATTTTAAAGATTAACAGAGCTTGCGTGCTCCGTCGCTGATTACTACATTATATAATTTAGGTTCACGGCCAAACTTCTCTTTATAAGCGGAGAAGGCTTTCTTCACGAAATCGTCGTATAACTCCTCCTTAACCAAGTTTATCGTACAACCACCGAATCCTCCACCCATGACACGAGAACCCGTTACACCACATTCCTTGGCGATATCGTTCAAGAAATCCAGTTCCTCGCAGCTAACTTCATAAAGCTTGCTCATACCTTGATGCGTGCCGTACATCTTTTCGCCGACAGTCTCATAGTCGCCTTTCTCCAAAGCGGCACATACGTCGAGTACGCGTTGGATTTCCTCGATAACATATTCGGCACGCATGTAATCCTCTGCGCTGACATCCGCTTTTACCTCGTTCAGCATCTCCATCGTAGCGTCACGTAAGAACTCTACTTCCGGATGGTTGCGGCGAATGGCGGCTACCACGTTCTCGCAGGATTGACGGCGTTTGTTGTAGGCTGAGGACGCCAACTCGTGCTTAACGACCGAATCCAATAACACGAGTTTGTAACCAACCGGATTAAACGGATAATATTTATATTCCAAAGAACGGCAATCTAAGCGGATCAAACTTCCGGCCTTGCCGAATACGGAAGCGAATTGGTCCATGATACCGCAATTCACGCCACAATAATTATGTTCTGTAGCCTGACCGATCTTAGCCAACTCGAATTTATCGATATTCAATGAGAATAAGTCATTCAATGCGAAAGCATAAGTACTTTCCAATGCGGCGGAAGAAGACATTCCAGCACCCAGAGGTACGTCTCCGGCAAATACGGTATCGAAACCTTGGATATTGCCACCTCGTTTAATAATCTCCCGACATACGCCAAAGATATATCTTGCCCAGCTTGCGGAAGGAGCGTCCTCCTCGGTCAAGCCAAATTCAGCGTAATCATTTAAGTCGATGGAGAACGCCCGGACTTTGCCCGTCCCATTTGGTTTGATCTCAGCGATCATTCCTTTATCTACGGCACCCGGAAAAACGAAACCTCCATTATAATCAGTATGTTCACCGATCAAGTTAATACGTCCCGGAGATGTGTATAAGCTACCTTCGGTATAAAATAACTCTTTAAATTTAGTTCTGATTTTTTGTTGCATGATACTTAATTTGATTAAGGTAAATAATTGAATAAACAAGAAGAAATTATCCATTCAGAAAACTCTGCCGGATAATTTCTTCTTTATTATATTATGTCCTGTCCTTATTATTCAACAGGAATATCTTTGTTTACGTTCTTGCTACCAATCAAAGCGTAATATAGCAAATATGCCAATCCTAGGAATACCACCCAGAAGCTAGTAATGAAACCGCCAGCGTCGGCTACAGCTCCTTGGATCAACGGAAGAATACCTCCACCGCAAACCATTACCATAAAGATACCGGAAGCGGCTGCCGTATATTTACCTAAACCTTCTACTGCCAAGTTGAAGATACCACCCCACATGATGGAAGTGCATAAACCACAAAGAGCCATGAACATGATTCCGACAGGAACCTCAACCATACCGAAAGAGATATCTGACAAGAATACAGGCATACTAACTTTAGTCGTAGCAGGGGCGAAGATAGCGATCAAGATAAAGATCATACCTACCGTGGCGGCTGATGACAACATCGCCTTACTAGAGATCTTAGCTCCGAAAGAGGCACCGAACAGACGTCCGATCATCATCAAGAACCAATATGTACCCACGATAGAACCGGCTACTGTAGGATCGATACCGATCTCAGGGGAAGTAGCGAACAAGTTCATGAAGTTAGGAATACCTACCTCGACACCTACATACAAGAAGATTGCGATGGCACCTAAAATGAAGTGACGGAAAGAAAGTGCGCTGTGCTTATCCGGAGTCTTTGCTTCATTTTCCTTAACCATATGCGGTTCTGGAATTTGCATGCAGAACAATACGATAAATACGATGGCAAAGATACCCATAGCCAAGAACAATGCCGGGTTAGCGTCACTGATCTGAGCCTTAGCAGCGTCACCGATCAAATAACCAACCAATACCGGAACGATCGTAGCGCCGATAGAGTTCACGGAGCCTGCAACCTGAATTAATTGGTTACCTTTGTTTCCACCACCACCTAACGTGTTCAACATCGGGTTTACTACGGTATTCAACATACACATAGAGAAACCGGACACGAAAGCACCTGTCAAATAAACAGCGTAGCTACCAGCCACACCGGAAAGATAAGAAATACCTACACCACAGAAACCTACGATGATCGCTAACAAAGCGGTTTTCTTGTAACCGATCTTCTGCAATAACATACCGGCCGGAATACCCATGAAGGCATAGGCGATAAAGTTAGCCGCGTTACCCAGTTGCGACATGAAGTTGCTGGCAGCGAACTGGTTCTTAACGATGATACCGAATGGGTTCTGTAGACCTGTCACGAAAGATATCATGAAGAAGAGAGCCACCATCATGATAATAGGCAATGTGTAATTCTTTTTTGCTGTTGATTCCATTTCTTTTTTGTTGTTTTTAGATTATTAGATTACTTGAATTATTTTCTTATTCTACACTGAATTTATAAATAGTAGTACTTTGGAAAACCTCGCCCGGGCGGAGTTCCGTTGTCGGATATTCCGGTTTGTTAGGGCTATCGGGGAAATGTTGGGTTTCCAGACATAAAGCGGCCCGTTCCGGGTAGCGTTGTCCGTTCTTACCTTCGAAATCTCCGGTCATCCAGTTTCCGGTGTATAATTGCACGCCCGGTTCGGTCGTATAAGTTTCCATTACGATACCGGTCTTGGGAGAGGAGCAGCGAGCGCAAAAAGAAAGTTCGTTGTCCTCTTTATTTAATAGGTACGTGTGGTCATATCCCTTACCGAATATAAGCTGTTCGAAATTGTCATTGATTCGTTCGCCTACCTCATGAGGAGTCCGGAAGTCCATCGGTGTACCTTCTACCTTCTCTTTAGGTCCGTACGGGATCGCCGTATTGTCTGTAGGCAGATAATGGTCGGCGTTGATCGTGAGGATATGGTCTCCTATATAAGGATCTCCCGCACCGGATAGGTTAAAATAAGAATGATTGGTTAGGTTTAAGACCGTAGGTTTATCCGTAGAGGCTTGATAGGAGATAACGACCTCATTCTCATTTGTCAGATGATAAGTTACGGTTGTCTTTAGTTCTCCAGGGAAACCTTCCTCGCTATCGGCGGAGGTATATTTCAAATCAATGGTTTGCTCGTCTATTTGTTTGGCGTCCCATACTACCGCATTGAATCCCTTGATTCCGCCATGCAAGCTATTGGGACCGTTGTTTATGGCTAATTTGTCATAAGTAATACCGTCGATCGTGAATTTTCCAGCGGCGATACGATTTCCATAACGACCGCAAATAGCACCGAAATAAGGTTCTTCTGATGTTAAGTACTCTTCAATCGAATTATGGCCAGTAACGACATCGGTCATTTTCCCGTTCTTATCAGGAACCATCAGCGATACGATTTTCGCTCCATAATTTGTAATCGCTAGCTCTGCTCCAACCTTGTTACACAGGGTATAAAGTGCCGTTTCTTTCCCGTCAATTTGCTTGCTAAAATTAGCTACAGACAAGCCCGACAGTGTATTTATGTTCTTCATGCGTATCAATATTATTGAAATTGCGTGTAAAAGTAACTTTCTTCTTTGTATTTATAACGTTTCCGAATAATGTTTTATAGCATGATTTTAGATTTGTCTACCAAAAATATATAATTATGGCTTGTTGATACGTCAAGTCCTTGATTTTTCTCTTGAGCTAAAAAGTCAAAACAACTGAGTTGGGGCTTGAGTTTTGATATAGCCTCAAACTTACACGGGACTGATGAGGGAAATTCTCATTATGATGTCGTGTGATCCGGTAAAAACATGTATGTGTTTTCGCAAAAACATGTATGACTTTTGTGGAAAACATATGTGTGTTTTTTTAGAAATATAACCATGTTTTTAAGGACGTTGATGATCTGTAATAAGCATGCGAATGATATGAGCATGCTTATTGTTTGGATTTATTATTTGAATGTATCGTCTAATTTTTTATTCCTTTATGTCTTATGTTATAGACAATACGCTGCAATCTTGTCAAATGAAGTTAACTTCACCAGCGAAGTAACTTAACATACTTTGCCGGCGAACCTAAGATACTTTGCTGATGAAGCTAAATCACTTTTATATTTTGGATCTTTTTATATTTGCAACATCAGTGAATGAATGTGAATTAATATGAAATCCGGTATGCTAAGCGGAATATATGATATTTTTGTTAAACAAGTGATTAATAAGAGAACAGTATGGAGAACTTGAGGAATCATAATATATTGGTTGTTGGAAGTAGCAATACCGATATGGTCATAAAAACGAATCATCTTCCTCGTCCGGGAGAGACGGTATTAGGAGGAACATTTTTTATGAACCCGGGTGGGAAAGGAGCGAATCAAGCGGTTGCTGTTGCCCGGTTAGGGGGGCGGGTCTCGTTTATTTTGTAAAACAGGCAGTGATATATTCGGACATCAATCCCAGCAGCTATTTGAGGAAGAGGGAATTGATACTTCCTATATTTTCTCAGATCCGAAAATCCATCAGGCGTAGCGTTGATTACGGTGGATGCTCATGCTGAAAATTGTATTGTGGTGGCCTCCGGAGCTAACGCTAATTTATTATCTTCAGATTTAGCGAAATCGGAAGAAGCGATAGAAAAGGCCGATTTGATTTTAATGCAATTGGAGATTCCTATGGATACTGTCGAGTTTGTCGCTAAGATGGCATCGTCCGTGACTCGTGTGGGAGCGCAATCTTCCGCTCCTTATCGGAATGAGGTGGATATTTTTGATTAATCTATAAAAACAATCTAATAGTATGAAACAAACAGTATTTGCGGTGATAACGGTAGCCTCTTTATTTCTAGGGGCGACCTCATGTTCCCAACAACCCTCGACAAAGGAGCAAACGACGGTGCCCGCTGAGTTTACGATTAGTAAAGAAAAGTTGATGGATAAGATTAAGGGAGGTTGGGCCGGACAAACCATAGGCTGTACGTATGGCGGTCCGACGGAGTTCAAGTATAACGGAACGATGATTCAGGAATACGTACCGATCGTATGGCCGGACGGGTATATCAAGTGGTGGTACGAGAATGTTCCCGGATTATACGATGATGTTTATATGGACCTTACGTTCGTGGATGTCTTTGACAGGTTGGGATTGGACGCCCCTGTAGACTCATTCGCCATGGCGTTCGCTACGGCGGGATATACGTTGTGGCATGCTAACCAATCGGCACGTTATAATATTTTACAAGGGATCATGCCTCCGGCGTCAGGTCATTGGCTGAATAACCCGCATGCGGATGATCTGGATTATCAGATCGAGGCGGACTATGCCGGACTGATGTCGCCGGGTATGCCGAATACGGCTTCCGAGATCTCTGATAAGATCGGGCATATCATGAATTACGGAGATGGTTGGTACGGCGGTGTGTATGTCGGGGCGATGTATTCGTTATCGTTTATCTCGGATGATATCGAGTTTATCGTGACCGAGGCATTAAAGACGATACCGGAGCAAAGTACCTATTATAAATGTATGAGCGATGTGATCCGCTGGCATAAGGAATATCCGGACGATTGGAAACGCGCTTGGTTTGAGTGCGAGAAGAAATGGAGCTCGGATATCGGCTGTCCGGATGGTGTTTTTGTCCCGTTCAATATCGATGCCGTGATCAATAGCGCATACATTCTTATCGGCTTGCTTTATGGTGAGGGAGATTTCTATAAGACATTGGATATCTCTACTCGTTGCGGACAAGATTCGGATTGCAACCCGGCCTCTGCGGGTGGTGTCTTAGGAACGATCCTTGGTTATAGCCATATACCGGATTATTGGATGAAGAACTTGAGAGAGGTGGAAGATATGGATTTTGCCTATACGACTATTTCATTGAATAAGACTTACCAAATGGGCTTCAATCAAGCGTTGCAAGTGATAGAGAGCAACGGCGGTTCCGTGTCAGGTGACGAGGTGACGATCAAATGCCAGCAGCCTGTAGCCGTTCGTTATGAGAAGGCTTTCGAGGGTATGTATCCGATAGAGAAAGTGGCGGTTAATAAGAATTTGCCCGATGTGGGAGAACTACCTTTTGAGGGAACAGGTGCCGTATTCAGAGGCTTTGTGAACGCTAAAGATGATAAATACGTAGCGAAAGTAGAGATGTACCTAGATGGGGATCTGGTTGAGACGGCGAATCTTCCGGCATCCTATACGACTCGTAGGAACGACCTGTTATGGAAGTATCAGCTGCCCAAGGGAAAACACACGGCTACGTTTAAATGGCTAAATCCACGTAATGATATCTCCGTTCATTTCAGCGAAATATTGATTTATTCGGATGCTCCGAAAGAGATTGTTCACCAATAAAATTATAAAGATTATGAAGAAATCATTGTTTCTGATGGGTTTATTTGCCTTGTTGATTTCCTGTAAGGGAAATGTGTCGAAAAATATTCCTCAAACCGATAAGCCTCAACCGGTAAATCTTATTCTGGATACCGATTTAGGTCCAGACTATGATGATGTGGGCGCTATAGCCTTGATGCATGCCTTGGCGGATAGCGGTCAGGTAAATATTCTTGCGACTCTTTCCTCCAACCATGATGAGCGGGTGGTGCCTTGCATTGAGGTGTTGAATACTTATTTCAACCGTCCGGACATACCGGTAGGGGCATCAAAGAGCGAACCGGGGGTCTCCTTGACTACTTGGCATAAAACGAAGTGGACAGACGAGTTACCCGCTAACTATCCGCATCATACGGCGAAGACTTCCGACGCTCCGGATGCCCTGAAGGTGTATCGTAAGATTCTGAGCGAACAACCGGATACCAGTGTAGTTATTTGTACGATTGGTTTCTTCTCTAATTTAAGGGATTTGCTTCAATCGGGAGCTGATGAATATAGCGATCTCTCCGGAAAGGAATTAGTTGCCAAGAAAGTGAAACGCTTGGTTTCTATGGCGGGCCTGTTTCCGGAAGGTAAAGAATTCAATGTGTATTGCGATGTCCCTGCCTCTAAAGTCGTAGCGGAGGAATGGCCTACAGAGATTGTCTTTAGCGGTTTTGAGATCGGGAACGTAATCTTGACCGGAAAGAAACTGGTACAGATGAACGTAGAGAACAGTCCCGTAAAAGATGCGTACGCCCTTTGTTTTGCGGAGGGAGATCCGGAAGGGCGTATGAGTTGGGATCATACGGCAGTATTGGTCAATCTTTCAGTATGATAGCGTCCGAGAAAGCGGGAGCGCCTGCCATTTCCAATCGTCTGAATGTCGGGATGTTCATTTTATTCGTGATTGGACTTGGGTTCTTAATTTATGCGGGAGCTTAAATAACGTTATTTTTATTTATTCCGGAAAAAACATTACCTTTGTTCTTGTTTCTTGTTTATGGGAGTTTAATTAATGAAAAAAGACGATCTATGAAAGAAGAAGGTGATGTGTTCAAAAAGTTCCGTGATTCCTTCAGCAGGATGGAGGGACATTTCCATATACTAGAACAGCGTGTGCCGGTTGAATTTCAGATGGAGTATTTCAAATACTCGGAAAACGTACGGAAGGAAAACCGGCCTCCCCGTCCCTTATCGGAGGATGAGTGCGAGACCCTGTACAACACTTTGTTGACGGAGGAAACCACGGACAAGACCGAGAAGAGATATTTGTTATCTCAATTGGCTACCTCAAAATCTGTCCGTGCGTACCGTTTGTTGGAGGAATACACCCAGCATCCGGACCCGGAAGTGACAGATTGGGCCTACATGGCTTTGATGGAGTCTCGTATCTCTTTAGAGTCCGATTTCTCCGACGAGAAACAAATTTATATCTCGACCGGCTTGGGAGGAAAAGGGGAGAAGCTACGTTTCTATGTCTTGATGACGTCTAAAGGCAAGAAATCTTTCCAAGAATATCAGCGGCGGATAGTCGAGCGGGAGTTCGCTTATTATCTGCCGAAAACGGACTGCGAGATCGAGCGTTTGACGATCGGTGAGCAGTATGTGGAGCTGGTGTTCTTGATCCCGGTGCGTACGGATATAAAAACCACGTTGGACCGGGTGATCAATGAATGTAACCAATACGGTGATTTCCTCTCGAATGTTTTCACGATCACGAATGTCAAAGAATTGACACCAGAGGAGATTTCTGAGATTATAAATAAGAATGGAGACGATTAAGCAAGCTATTAAGTATGGTGTAGTCGGGTTGAGTAATACCTTGATAACGATGATCGTTATCTGGGTGATGATGAAACTCTTCGGATGCCGGGAAGGTTTATCTAACTTAACGGGATATGTGGTAGGCATATTAAACAGTTTCATCTGGAACAAGCAGTGGACTTTCAAGGGAAGTTCCACCGGATGGACGAAAGGGGCGGTTCGGTTCACGATCGCTTTCATTATTTGTTATGCCTTACAGTACGGATTGGTACTGATCTTGAATTCCCGACTTACGATCGATCATTACTACAACCACTTGATTGGAATGGCTTTCTATACGGTGATCAATTTTTTAGTAAATAAGTTTTATACCTTTAAAGCTTAAAAGGCATGAAGAAGTTAGCGGTTATAGTTCCGTGTTACAACGAGGAAGCCGTGATCGAGGAATCGTATCGGCGTACGAAAGAGGTCTTGGTAAAGTTGTCCAACCCTACGGAGATTATCTATATAAATGATGGTAGTCAGGATAAGACACGCTCTTTGTTGGATCATATAGCCGCTACCGATCCTCATGTGAAGGTGATTCACTTCTCCCGGAATTTCGGTCATCAACCGGCGGTAACGGCGGGTATCAATAACTGTGACGCTGATTTGGCGATTATCATCGACGCCGATATGCAGGATCCGCCGGAATTGATTCCGGATCTGCTGGAAGTGCAGGAGAGAGAGGATGCCAACGTGGTTTATTGCGTCCGTAAGTCACGGGAAGGGGAGAGCCTTTTCAAACTGTTCACCTCCAAGGCTTTTTACCGGGTGATGAATTATATGAGCGAGGTTCATTTCCCGCTGGATACAGGAGATTTCCGTTTAGTGGACCGGAAAGTGATGAATGAGTTTGACCGTTTTAAGGAACGGGGAAAATATATCCGTGGCTTGATAAGCTGGGTGGGCTTCCATCAAGTGCCGTTTTATTATGAGCGTGAGGCGCGTATCGCCGGCGAGACGAAATATCCGATTAGTAAGATGCTGAAATTTGCGTCAACGGCAATGCTTTATTTCTCGAAGAAACCGTTGCGTTTGGCGACGAGTCTCGGGTTTATATCCGTATTGGTCGGTATAATCTTGGCGGTTTGGTTCACGTTGGGCAAGATCTATGGTTTCAGTAACGCCGAGGTCGGTTGGACTTCTATCATGACTTCCATTATCTTCTTTGGAGGTGTGCAGCTATTGACGGTTGGTGTGTTAGGGCAATATGTCGGTATCCTTTTTGACGAGATCAAGGCTCGTCCCGAATACATTATTGACGAGAAGAAAAACTTTGAGAGTTGACAGTTGACGGTTACGACAAGCGGTAATTAAACTATCAACTCTAAAAGATTTTTCGATAGATATGACAATAGGGTGTATCTCCTTTCTTGTCATAATAATGTTGGTGATAATCCTCGCCAACCCAGAAGGTGGTAGCGGGTTCTAAAGCAGTCGCTACCTTATATCCTTTATCTGTTAATATCCCGATATATTTCTCAGTCATTTTTTTCTGTTGTTCGTCGCAATAGAAAATAACGGAACGATATTGTGTGCCTATGTCCGATCCTTGTCCTCCTACTTGCGTGAAGTCATGGGTCTCGAAATAAAGGCGAAGTAAATCCTCATAGCTAGTCTGCGACGAATCGAATACTACCTTGACAGTTTCCACATGACCTGTCATGCCTGTTTTCACTTCTGGATAGGTCGGATTATCTATTTTTCCACGTATTTTGCCTATAGTCTTAGGGTTGCTGTCCGGATGGTTGCATGGGATTGAAGGATGGTAAAGCTATCTATCAATTAAAATCCGGCGCATACAAAATGAGTTTCCAATAATATTTTCGTATATAACGTATAGACTCTATCGCAGAACCGTTAAAAATATGTACATTTGTGCCGCTTTTTAGGGTGGTAAACCGTAATTGTTTAATTGTAATTAGGTTAGAGGATAATGTCAATACAAAAGTCCGATCGCATTATCAGTGTGGAGCACGTATCAAAGTATTTCGGCGAGAAGGCTGTGCTGAATGATGTAAATTTGCAGGTCCGCAAGGGCGAGTTTGTAACCATTTTGGGGCCTTCCGGTTGCGGAAAGACTACCCTGTTGCGTTTGATAGCCGGTTTCCAGACGGCCTCCGAGGGTGTTATCACGATCGCCGGAAAGGAGATCACGCAGACGCCGCCGCATAAACGTCCCGTGAATACGGTGTTCCAGAAATATGCCCTGTTCCCACATCTGAATGTGTACAATAATATCGCCTTTGGCTTGAAGCTGAAGAAACTACCTTCCGCCACGATCGAGAAGAAAGTGAAGCAGGCGTTGAAGATGGTGGGGCTGACGGACTATGAGGATCGCGATGTCGATTCCCTCTCCGGCGGCCAGCAGCAACGTGTGGCGATCGCCCGCGCCATCGTGAATGAGCCGGAGGTGTTATTGCTGGATGAGCCGTTGGCGGCCTTGGACTTGAAGATGCGCAAGGACATGCAAATGGAATTGAAAGAGATGCATAAGTCCTTAGGCATTACGTTCGTGTACGTGACCCACGACCAAGAGGAGGCCTTGACGCTCAGCGATACGATCGTTGTCATGAGCGAGGGGAAGATCCAGCAGATCGGTACTCCGATCGATATATATAACGAGCCTGTCAACTCATTCGTCGCCGATTTCATCGGCGAGAGTAACATCTTGAACGGAACGATGATCAAGGATAAGCAAGTCTCTTTCGCTGGGCATGAGTTTGAGTGTGTAGATGAGGGATTCGGGGAGCAAATACCGGTAGATGTCGTGTTGCGCCCCGAGGATATTTACATCTTCGAGCCATCGGAGGCGGCGATGTTGACGGGTACGGTGACCTCCTCCATCTTCAAGGGTGTGCATTATGAGATGATGGTGCAAACCCCGAACGGATACGAGTTTATGGTACAGGATTACCATTGCTTCGAGGCAGGTAGCGAGGTTGGGCTTCTTATCAAGCCTTTCGATATCCATGTGATGAAGAAGGAACGTATTTGCAATACCTTCGAGGGAAGGTTGATCGACGCTACGCATGTGGAATTCCTAGGCTGTACGTTTGAATGCAAGGAAGTAACCGATATAGAACCAAATACGTCAGTGAAAGTCGAGATCGATTTTAAAGATGTGATCTTGGAGGATAACGAGGAAGACGGTCGCCTGACCGGAGAGGTGAAATTTATTCTATACAAAGGCAACCATTATCATCTGACCGTGTTTACGGATTGGGACGAGGACATCTTTGTCGATACCAACGATGTATGGGATGATGGAGACCATGTCGGCATAACGATCGCCCCGGATAAAATTCGAATTATTCATGTTTAAAAAGGGAAGGAAGTGATCAATACGTTTTCTGCATTTTTTATGAGACGAAGGAACTGGACCATTCCTTATGTCCTGTTCTTGGCCATCTTTGTCGTGATACCGCTCCTCTTGATCGTGTATTACGCCTTTACGAATGACGAGGGGATGTTTACTTTCGCCAATTTCCATAAGTTTATGATCCATCCCGAGGCGATAAACACCTTCGTGTATTCAGTCGGGATCGCTTTGATAACGACCATTCTTTGTCTGTTGCTGGGATATCCGGCCGCTTGGATATTGAGCCAAGCCCGATTTAATACTTCCCGTACGATGGTCGTTTTGTTTATTCTTCCGATGTGGGTCAATATCTTGATCCGTACGTTGGCTACTGTGGCTTTGTTCGATTTCTTGAATTTCCCGTTGGGAGAGGGAGCCCTGATCTTTGGTATGGTGTACAACTTCCTGCCTTTTATGATCTACCCGATTTATAATACGCTCCAGAAAATGGATCATAGCTTGATCGAGGCGGCGCAAGATTTGGGGGCGAATCCGTCGCAGGTATTTATCAAGGCCGTATTCCCGCTATCCATGCCGGGAGTAATGAGCGGTATCATGATGGTGTTTATGCCGACAATCTCTACGTTTGCCATCGCCGAGTTATTGACGATGAACAATATCAAGCTCTTCGGTACGACTATACAGGAGAATATCAATAACGGTATGTGGAACTACGGGGCGGCGCTTTCTCTTATCATGTTGTTATTAATCGGAATCACGGGATTGTTCAGTAATGAGAGCAGTGATTCGGCGAATGAGGGAGGGCTTATCTGATGGTGAAATATTTAGCTAAAGGATATCTATGGGCTTTGCTATTGTTGCTCTACTCGCCGATCTTGATTATCATGATCTTTTCATTCACGGAAGCGAAAGTGCTGGGTAACTGGACCGGGTTCTCCACGAAATTATATAGCTCTCTTTTTGCCGGCAACGTACAGCATTCGTTGGTCAGCGCCCTTTGGAATACGTTCGCTATCGCTATGATAGCCGCTACGGTATCTACCTTGTTGGGAAGCGTGGCCGCTATCGGGATCTTTAATTTGAAGGCAAGGGCTCGTAACGCCGTGAGCTTTGTCAATAACATCCCGATGTTGAATCCGGATATCATCACCGGTATTTCCTTGTTTCTGCTGTTTGTCAGCCTAGGGATCTCCCAAGGGTTCACGACGGTCGTGTTGGCGCATATCACCTTCTGTACGCCGTATGTGGTATTAAGTGTCATGCCCCGCTTGAAACAAATGAACCAGAACATCTACGAGGCGGCGTTGGATTTGGGAGCCACCCCGTTTCAGGCCTTGCGGAAGGTGATCTTCCCGGAAATCCGTCCAGGTATGATCAGTGGCTTTATCCTCGCCTTCACGCTGTCTATCGACGATTTCGCTGTGACCATATTTACGATTGGTAATGAGGGCTTGGAAACTCTTTCCACCTTTATCTATGCGGATGCCCGGAAAGGAGGATTGACCCCGGAACTGCGTCCTCTCTCAACGATTATCTTCGTAACCGTGTTAATATTGTTGATTGTTATAAATAAACGTGCTGAGAAAGCGAAGCGAGCGTAAATGAAAATGAAGAAGTTTATATCGATCTTATCTGTTTGGGCCCTGCTTATGGGGCTGTTCACTTCTTGCGGGCGCTCGGACGAGGAAAGAAGCAAGATATTGAAGATTTATAACTGGGCGGATTATATCGACGAGGAGGTCTTGACGGATTTCCCGAAATGGTATAAGGAGCAGACGGGCGAGGAAGTCCGGATTATCTATCAGGTCTTTGATATCAACGAGATCATGTTGACCAAGGTTGAGCGGGGGCATGAGGATTTCGACTTGATTTGCCCTTCGGAGTATATCATTGAGCGTATGCTGCGGAAGAACCTCTTACTGCCGATCGACCGTAATTTCGGGAAGACTCCGGATTATATCAACAATGTCTCTCCCTATATCCAAGCGGAACTGAATAAGTTAAGCCAGCCGGGCCGGAAGACTACCGACTACGTGGTTCCTTATATGTGGGGAACCGCCGGTCTGTTGTATAATAAAGCCGATGTCTCTCGAGACGAGGTAATGTCGTGGAAATGCCTTTGGGATCCTCGCTTCAAGAATAAGATATTGATGAAGGATAGTTATCGTGACGCTTATGGAACCGCTATCATATACGCTAACTCACGAGGGTTGGCGGATGGTACGATCACGGTGGAGCAATTGATGAACGATAGCTCCCCGGAAATGATTGCTATCGCCGAGGAATACTTAAAGAAAATGAAACCGAATATCGCCGGCTGGGAGGCCGATTTTGGTAAGGAGATGATGACGAAGGGAAAGGCGTGGTTGAATTTCACGTGGAGCGGCGATGCGGTCTGGGCCATGGAAGAGGCGAGTGCCGTAGGCGTAGATCTGGGGTATGAGGTTCCTTTGGAGGGTAGTAATATCTGGTACGATGGTTGGGCGATCCCTAAGTATGCCCGCAACGTGAAAGCGGCCAGTTATTTCTTGGACTATATCTGCCGTCCGGAGAATGCCATCCGGAATATGGACATGACAGGATATGTCAGCGCTATAGCTACTTCGGAAATATTGGAGGAGAGAATGGATACGACTTTTACCGAATCTGTGGACGTAAGTTATTTCTTCGGGCCGGGGGCTGAGCACGCACGAGTGAATCCGGTCCAGTATCCGGATCGTAAGGTCGTGGAACGCTGTGCCATGATCCGCGATTTTGGAAACAAGACGGAGGTTGTCCTGGAAATGTGGAGCCGGGTAAAAGGTGACAATCTTAACTCTTGGATTGTTATATTGATATTCGCTGTTTTCGGTCTGTTGTTTGTCTGGATCGTCTATAAACGGATCAATCGTTATCAACAGAAAAGGCGACATCGCAGACGTCGTCGCTGGTATAAAAAGAAATGATATGGAAGGCATAAAGAACTTGATCATAGACTTGGGCGGTGTGCTTATTAACTTGACTCGCAACCGCTGTATCGAGGCTTTCGAGAATTTGGGCGTGGAGAATATCCGGGAACAGGTCACGAATAACTATCAACATAAGGATTTGTTTGAACGATTGGAGTTGGGGATGATATCGGTGGCACAGTTCCGTGATGATATTCGTGCCTTATCGGGAAAGCCCCTTACAGACGAGCAAATCGACACCGCATGGATTGCCATGCTGGGAGACGTGCCGGAAAATAAGTTGCGGTTGTTGTTGGAGCTTCGCGAACGCTATCATACGATGCTTCTGAGCAATACGAACGAGCTTCATTGGAAATGGTCCGAAGATACCTATTTCTCTTATCAAGGTCTTCGTGCCCAAGATTTCTTCCATAAGATTTACCTCTCTTACGAATTGCATATGCTGAAGCCGAACGCGGATATTTTTGAGTACGTACTGAAGGACTCGAATCTTTTAGCTGAGGAAACGATGCTGATTGATGACGCTTCCGTGAATTGCCGGGCGGCTGAATTATTGGGAATGAAGTCCTATATGCCGCAGCAAAGGGAGGATTGGTCGCATCTATTCAAATGAAGGCCGGTCATTGTTTGGTCCCGGCCTAAATGTCTTTAACCTTTAAGATATTATACGAGGTACCAAGATCATACACATCATTCCCGTCTACTTTCTTGATGTACTTTACGACACGGATGGTGACGGGAAGGATGATAACCTCGTACAAGGATTTAAGTACCGCCTGCATCCCGATCATGATAAGAAGTTCTCCGGCCGGGATCAATCCGGCGAAAGCGATCGGGAAAAAGATCACGGAGTCGGCGCTCTCGCCGATAAGGGTGGATACGATCGCCCGTAACGAGAAATGCTGTCCGTTGGAGGCGATTTTCATCTTGCTCATCACGTAGGCGTTTAGGAAAGAACCGACCAGAAACGCTATCAAGCTGGCGACCGCTATACGCGGAGCCATCCCGAACACGAAATTGAAGCCTTCCTCGCCTTCCCAGAAAGGGGCGGCCGGTAATAGTACCGCTAGTTGCGCAAAAGCGATCACCAGAAAATTAGAGGCGAAGCCACTCCAGATAATTAGCCGTGCCTTTTTGAATCCCCACACTTCCGCTATACAATCATTGATGATATACGAGATCGGGAATACGATCAAACCTGCGGTAGCCGTTATACCGCCTACTTGCACTACTTTTGTCTCTAAAAGATTGGACGCTACAAGGCATATATTAAAAAGTATACCTAGCAGCATGAAAGGTACTGTAACTGTTTTTTGCATGTCTTCTTGTTTTTAACGAGGTTTATCAAGCACTCAGGACGCGAAGGTACGAAAATTCTCATTAAAAACGATGGGTATAGCAGATACCGATCGCATGGCGGTAATTTACAGGATCGTCTACATTAAATATATGGTAGCGATAATAGAGTTGGAGGTTATTGTTCGGGTTTAGTCGGTAATTACTTCCTGTGGAGAAACGGATCTTATCGGACCGCATCTTATTTCGCGTGTCGTTGAAGATCTCAGTATAGGCAAAAGGACAGAAATCACTCTTACCGATCTTATAGGAGAGGGTCAGCATCGAACGCAGATAATTCTTGGGATGTCCGGCGTGAACCTTATAGGTACTTTGAAAACGTTCCCGGACAGAGAGGGTAAAACGTCCGGCTGAATAAGTCCCCGTAGCGTAGAGATAATATCGGTTTCGTAACTTGTCGGATGCCTTGTATCGCGCTAGAGACATATATCCGCTTCCTGCTAGAAGATATTTGTTAAACTTGTAGTTTACCTCAACGGTGGTAAGGAACCATTCCGCTTCCTTGAAGTCATCTCTCGGACGGATGTCCTCTTCTACAAGAAAGGATAAATGCTTATAGATTTTTCCGCATAGGCTCGCCTTGAAATACACACCTGCGCCCTTCATTCCGTATAAGGATGAAGTGCATCCTATTATAAAGAATAGGATCAGATAAATAGATCGTTTTGTATATGATGTGTTTTTTATGTAGAGTGATTTCCGTATGCAAAAGTAGTGTTTTTGGATGTAATACCAACATCTCGGGATATTATATCCGATTTTCCGTATATTTGTCTCCTATTAACTATCAAATTCGAATACATGGAAAACATATCAAGAAGAACGGCTATCAAGACATTTCTAGCCGGAGGTGTAGCTTTGGCTACTACAGGTATCGAGGCGGCCGCCGCCGCGAAAAAGAAAACAGACGTGAAGGAACCCTTGAAAGGAAATGTCCGCCATTCCGTAAGTAAATGGTGTTTCGGTGATTATAATCTGGACGAGTTCTGTGAGATCTGTAAGCATATAGGGATTGAATCCATTGAGTTGCTGGACCCGGTAGATTGGCCGATCGTACAAAAGCATGGCCTGACGGTGGCGATGGCGCAAGGGGCCGGGCTTGGAATAGACCGGGGGTTCAATGATCCGGCCTTGCATGACGAGTTGGTTGCCAGTTATGAGAAGGTGATCCCGATGGTGGCGGACGCTGGATTGACAAACTTGATTTGCTTCTCCGGCAGACGTAACGGCGTAACGGACTTGCAAGGCTGGGAGAACTGCGAGAAGGGGTTGAGGCGCCTTATCCCGTTAGCGGAGAAACACAAGGTCGTCTTGACCATGGAGCTTTTGAACAGTGTCGGCCATAAGGATTATCTTTGCGATCATACGGTTTGGGGTGCGGAGCTTTGCCGCCGTATCGGTTCCCCTAATTTTAAGTTACTGTATGATATTTATCATATGCAGATCATGGAGGGGAATATCATCGAGAATATCCGGAAATATAATCAATACTTCTCCCATGTCCATACCGGAGGTAGCCCGGGACGTGCCGAGATCGACGAGACGCAAGAGCTTTACTATCCGGCTATCATCAAGGCTCTTATGGAGACAGGCTATAAAGGCTTCGTTGGGCAGGAGTTCGTCCCCGCCCGAGAAGACAAGATCGCTTCCTTGGAGAAGTGTATCCGTATCTGTGATGTATAGGGTTACTTAGTAATGACTTACAGTGCCAAGCTTGTGCCATTATAGTGGCACGGCTTTGCCACCGGCGTGGCATTGTTGTGCCATCGCTATGGCATTTTTTTAATATTTCACCATCACCATCGAAGGCCTGGTCGCCAAACCGGCGAGGCCCTCTATGTGACGGAACAATTTCAAGTAAAATAGCGTGCGATATGGATTATTCTATTTATCTTTGCCATAACAAACAAATCTTGCTATGGAAAACTGGAACGAAACACAGGAGAAGAAAAGCTTGCTGTATTCTTTTTCAATTTAGCGCAGGTCTCTTTTACCATATTGGTATTAGGACTTCTTCTAACGTTGACTAAAGAGGAACTTTACAATAACTATTTCTTGATGTTGTTGTCTTTGTTTGGCATTGTACTTACGACTCTGTTTGCTAGGATAGGTAATAATATATTAAAATAATATTCATGGTAGCATTAGTAGGTTTTGGTATTATTAACGACTATAGTGGTTGCTTTCTGGATTTATACGGAAACGAAAGCCGGAAAGAAGTGGATAAAAAAATTGTAATAAGATGAGAAGTTTCGCTAGTGACAACAATTCCGGCGTGCATCCCCGGGTAATGGATGCGATCATCAAGGCAAATGATAATCATGCGGTTGGATATGGTGATGATCCTTGGACATTGGCCGCTACAAATAAGGTACAAGAAGTGTTCGGTAAGGATGCTTCCCCTTTTTTCGTGTTTAACGGAACGGGGGCGAACTCTGTTGCCCTGCAAGCTGTGACCCGTCCGTTTAATAGCATCCTGTGCGCCGAGACCGCTCATATCAACGTAGACGAATGTGGAGCCCCCGCACGAATGACCGGTTGCGCCATCGTCACGATCCCTACGACGGACGGTAAGCTGACACCGGAATTGATCCGTCCCCATCTGAAGAACTTCGGGGTTTGCCACCATTCGCAACCCAAGGCCGTTTATATCTCCCAAGTATCGGAATTAGGTACGATCTATACGATAGAGGAGGTGAAAGCGATCGCCGATCTCTTACATTCGTACGATATGTATCTGCATATGGACGGAGCCCGCTTGGCGAACGCCTGCGCTTACCTGAATTGCACGATGCGCCAAGTGACCGTAGACGCAGGCGTGGATATCTTGAGCTTCGGAGGCACGAAAAACGGTATGATGATGGGAGAGGCCGTGGTCTCGTTCCGCCCGGAGATAACGGAGAACCTGCAATTTTACCGGAAGCAATCCGCCCAACTAGCCTCGAAGCTACGTTATCTCTCCGCCCAGTTCATCCCTTATCTGGAAAATAACCTTTGGCTGGAGAACGCCATGAAAGCGAATAACAGCGCCGCCAAGCTAGCGGACGTGCTACGGCAATACCCGGAGATTCATTTTACGCAGAAGATCGAGTCCAACCAACTCTTCTTCACGATCCCTGCCGAGGCATTGAGGAAGTTGCAAGATAAATATTTCTTCTATATGTGGAACGAGGAGATAAACGAGGCTCGTCTGGTTACCTCTTGGGATACTTCCGGCGAGGATATCGCTGAGTTCGAGCAAACGTTAAAAGAAATCTTTTATGGAGAATAAATTTTCAATTTTCAATTTTCAAATTTCAATTATATGGTCGATCGTCCTGATCGGATGCTTGCCCATAAATAGGGTTTTTGCCCAGCAAGGCGGCGATGCCGAGCGGAATACGTTGCGTATCATGAGCTATAATATCCGCAACGGAAGGGGCATGGATGAGGTGACGGACCTCGGGCGTATAGCGGAAGCCATACGTAAGGTAGCCCCCGATGTAGTCGCCGTACAGGAGGTAGATAGCGTGACCGGAAGAAGCGGCGGGATCGACGTGCTCCGGACACTGGGAGAACGCACCCTGATGTTCCCTACCTACGCCCCGGCCATCGACTTTGATGGCGGCAAATATGGGGTAGGTATGCTGAGCAAGGAGAAGCCGGTGAGCTACCGCTATATAGCCCTTCCCGGACGGGAGGAGGAACGGGTCTTGCTATGGGTCGAGTTTGAGAGATATATCTTCTGCTGCACGCACCTTTCCTTGACACCGGAAGACAGGATGCTCTCCTTGCCGATCCTTCAGCGGGAAGCCGCTTCTGCGCATAAGCCCCTGTTTATCGCCGGGGATTGGAACGCTACGGCGCATTCCCCCTTTATCACGGAAATCAGCAAGGATTTCCAGCTATTGAGCAATCCTAAACAGGCTACATTCCCGGCTTCCACGCCGGATAGCTGTTTGGACTATATAGCGGGTTATGTAAAGAATGGACAGCCCTTTACTCGTTTGTCCGCATGGGTTCCCGAAGAGGCGGTGGCATCGGATCATCGCCCGGTCGTAACGGAGGTTCGCCTGAAGGCCAAGCCGGAAGAGATCTTTTATGCGGCGCCCTATCTCCAAAATCCTACGGAGGGCGGCATAACGGTGATGTGGCAGACCCATGTCCCTACGTATAGTTGGGTAGAATACGGTACGGACACGCTGAATTTGAAGAAGGCCCGTACCATCGTGGACGGTCAAGTGATATGCAACGGCTTGCATAACAAGATCCGGCTGACGGACCTAAGACCGGGGCAAACCTATTACTACCGGGTATGCTCGCGAGAGATCCTGCTTTACCAAGCCTATAAGAAAGAGTTTGGCGAGACGGCGGTATCCCCGTTCTACACTTTCAAGGTCCCTTCCGCATCCCAAGAGGATTTTACGGCCTTGATCTTTAATGACCTACATAAGCATATCCCGACCCTAGACGCCTTATACGGGCAAGTGCGTGATATCCCTTATGATTTCGTGGTATTTAACGGGGATTGTATAGACGATCCTGCCAATGAGAAAGAAGCTTTGTTTCATTTGGCTTATCTGTGCGGGAAGGTGGGCGCCAGCCATATCCCTGCTTTCTTCTTGAGAGGCAACCACGAGATCCGCAACGCTTATTCGATCGGCCTGCGTGCTCTGTTTGACTATGTGGGCGATAAGACGTATGGGGCGTTCAACTGGGGAGATACCCGTTTCGTCATGCTGGATTGCGGCGAGGATAAACCGGATAGCACATGGGTGTATTATGGCCTGAATGATTTCACCGGTCTTCGGAAAGATCAGGTGAGTTTTCTCTCGAAAGAATTGAACGGCAAGGAGTTTAAGCAAGCCTCGAAGCGGGTTTTATTGAACCATATCCCTATTTACGGGAACGGGGATGCTTATGAGCCTTGTCCGGAACTTTGGGGAAATCTGTTGGTGAAAGCCCCTTTCAACGTGAATATATCCGCCCATACGCATCAATACGCCTTCCACCCGAAAGGCTCGTTGGGAAACAACTTCCCGGTGATCGTAGGCGGGGGGTATAAGCTCGATTCGGCTACGGTGATGGTATTGAGGAAGAAAGGAAACGAGATGAGTCTGCGAGTGTTGAACGCGAAAGGGGAGACCTTGTTAGACTTGAAATTATAAGGGACAGGATGAATACGGAAATAAAAAGACATGGATGAGAGAATAAAAGAAAAGTTGATTAACCGTGCGAAGACCAATCCTTATGTGAATTTTCTGGGGATCGATTTCACGGTTATCGAGGAAGGCCGTGTGGAGGCACATATGCCCTTACATGCTGAGCAGAGACAATATAGCGGGGTGACGCATGGGGGTGTCTTGGCTGCTTTGGCGGATACGATCGCCGGTTTCGCCGCCTATACGATGACTCCGCTTGAGAAAGATGTGCTGACGGCAGAGTTGAAAATGTCTTTCTTACGGGCCGCTTGGGGCAATGAGCTGATCGCCAAGGGTACCGTGATCAAGGCGGGACGGAATATACATTTCTGTGAGTGCGAGATTTATTGCGACGATAAGTTGGTGAGCAAATCTTCCGGTACCTTCTGTGTGGTCCATTCCCAAGTATAGAAAAGATGTTACTTATTTATCAATATCATGAAGACTTCAAATGTAAAGAGAATCCTTTGCGGCTGTTTATTCTTCGCCGCTACGTGGCCGGCATTCAGCCAGCCTGCCACGAATCCCCGCCTGATCATCCGTGCGGATGACATGGGGTCGTTCCGTTCCGCCAATATAGCGTGTATGGAAGGGTATAAGAATGGGGTGGAAACCTGTATAGAGGTTATGGTTGTCACCTCGTGGTTCCCCGAGGCCGCCCGGCTGTTGAGGGAGAACCCGGGGATAGATGTAGGGCTTCACCTGACGTTTACCAGCGAATGGGATAACGTGAAATGGCGTCCGCTGACGCATTGTCCCAGCTTGACCGATAGCAATGGCTATTTCTTGCCGATGATGTCTCCGAATCCCGCCTACCCGGGTCTGGCCATTCTGGAGAATACATGGAGCTTGGCCGAGATCGAGCAGGAGGCCCGGGCCCAGATAGAGATGGCCTTGAAGAACATTCCCCAGATCAGCCATATCTCCGGCCATATGGGATCGACCGGTTTCGATCCGGAGGTGGTGAAGCTGATGCGCCGCTTGTCCGAGGAATATCATCTGCCGGTCGTGGATCGGGTAGAGGCGATGCAGGAATACGATTTCACCTATTCCGGATATGATGGAGCCTCCAAGACCCCGGCCGAGAAGGAGGCCAGTTTCATCCGGATGCTAGATAAGTTGGAACCCGGTAAACGCTACATGTTCTTGGATCACCCGGCCTTGGATAACGAGGAGATGAAAACCGTCGGGCATATCGGCTACGAGAACGTGGCGATGGACCGTCAAGGCGTGACCGATCTTTTTACCAGCCCGAAGGTGAAGCAAGCCTTGAAGGATAAGAACATAGACTTGATCAGCTATAACGACCTGACCAAGGAACTCCCTCGTGCGGAAGCCTCGAAAGCCTTGGATAAGGCGTTCGGTAATTATCTGCGGGCGGTGAAAAAGGCGGATCAAGACTTGCATAGTATCATGATCCTCCAGCATGGAAAGGTCGTAAAGGAACAATGGCTGGGTGAGGGCGACCGCCATACGCCGCACGTCTTGAACTCCGTTAGCAAGACCTTTACGGCAACGGCTATCGGTTTTGCCGTCGCGGAGGGTAAATTGAAAGTCACGGACAAGGTGATCTCCTTCTTCCCCGACCAATTACCGGCCGAGGTAAGCCCTTACTTGAAAGAGCTGGAGATACGTCACCTATTGACCATGTCCTCCGGCCACGATGTCGATCCCACCGCTTTAGTGCGGCAGGAGGGGAACGAGAACGCCGATTGGGTAAAGACTTTCCTCTCGGTGCCGTTGGTACATAAACCAGGAACCTATTTTGTATACAACAGCCTCGGCACGTATATGCTTTCCGCCATTATCCAGAAGGTGACCGGTGAGAAGGTGATCGATTATCTCTATCCCCGTCTGTTCCGTCCGCTGGGTATCGTAGGCGCTACTTGGGCGGAGAGTCCTCAAGGTATCAATTGCGGTGGTTGGGGATTGTATCTCAAGACCGAAGATCTAGCGAAAATGGGCCAGTTCTTCCTGCAAAAGGGAAAATGGAACGATGAGCAATTGCTCCCCGAAAGCTGGATAGAGGAGGTTACCACCTCTAAGATAGCCTCTTTGCCCGCCGGTATGAGACCGGAGAACGTGAAGATGAAACCGAAAGATAGCGACTGGTTACAAGGCTACGGTTACCAGATGTGGCGTTGCCGCCATAACGCCGTTCGTGCCGATGGAGCCAATGGACAATACATTATTATATTGCCCGAGAAAGATGCGGTAATCGCCATGACCGCGAATATCGGCGATATGCAGGCCGAGATCAACTTGATATGGAAATATATCTTGCCTGCCTTGAGATAGGAACTGTAGGACCTACGTCCGGGAAACCAATAAGAGCCCCCGGACGTAAGCCTATGACTTGTTGGGCGTAAGCAAAAGGTTTATGGTACGTAAACCATCGGGTTACAAAAAAAGCCTTTCGGTCTATGACCAGAAGGCTTTTTTAGTTGCGGAGGCAAGACTCGAACTTACGACCTTTGGGTTATGAGCCCAACGAGCTACCACTGCTCCACTCCGCGATATAGTTGCTATCATTCCTTGATTGCGAGTGCAAAGGTAGGGATATTTTCTTACAAAACAAATTTATTGCAAGTTTTTTTTAATATACTTGGTAGATACGATCTTTTTTAAGTACTTTGCGCACAGTTTTAATCAAAATGTGCAATACAATGCCGATGACAGTTTCTAAAACACGTGACATGTTGGTGGATGTGGCCAGACAATTGTTTGCCCGCATGGGGGTTGATAACACGACGATGAACGATATTGCACAGGCATCTCGTAAGGGGAGACGTACGCTTTATACGTACTTCAAAAGCAAGAACGAGATCTATTTGGCGGTAGTGGAGTCGGAACTAGACCAGCTTCACAAGATGTTGGTGGACGTGGCCAGCAAAGATCTGCCGGCGGACGAGAAGTTGCTGACGTTTATCTATAGCCGCTTGGACGCTGTAAAGGCGTTGGTATTTCGGAACGGTACGTTGCGGGCTACTTTCTTCCGTGATATATGGCGGGTGGAGAAGGTACGCAAGAGCTTCGACCTTCGGGAAGTGGAGATCATTAAGGGAATATTGGACGATGGCGTGAAGGAAGGTGTATTCAGCATGCCGGACACGGACATTACCGCCCTCGTGCTCCATCACGCCTTGAAAGGACTGGAGGTGCCCTATATCCGGGGGATCATGGGTGATAATATCAGCCAACGGATTAAACGTAGAGACAATGTGATGAATTTAATATTCAACGGAATAAAGATTAAGTAAATCAAAGACACTAAGGATGTTTATTAATGCGACAGGGTTTTATGTACCTGAAGGACGGGTAGATAACCAACATTTTCTTGAATTGAACGGGTTGACAAGTGAGTGGATTGAGCAGCGGACGGGCATTCATACCCGCTCGAAAGCTAAGGGGGAAGAGAATATCAATACCATGAGCCTTGAGGCCGTGAAGGATGCGCTTCCCAAATTGCCTTATGATATCACGGAGGTAGACTTGATAGTCTCCGCTTCGTATTCTCCTTATGATACGGTTGCGACGGCCGCACATACGGTTCAACATGCGTATACTATCGCTGATGCGAAAGCTTTATATCTATCTTCGGCTTGTTCTTCTTTCTTGAATGCCTTGGAAGTTGTGGAGGGATATTTCGCCATGGGGAAGGCTACCAAGGCTTTGGTACTTTCCGCTGATAAGAACTCCGCTTATTATAATGAGACAGATCCGAAGGCGGGCCATTTATGGGGCGATGCCGCCGCCGCTTTCTTTATCTCCAAGGAACGGATCGGTGAGGGTGACGCTGAGATCGTAGAGGTCTATACGCAAGGTCTCGGCCATTTGTCGAAAGCGATGGAGGCGGTTCACTTGCGCCCGGGCGATGGGGGAATCTCTATGCCGGAGGGGCGTGACGTATTTATTCAAGCTTGTACGTATATGCCAAGGAATGTCCTTCACTTGTTGGAGAAGAATGGTTATACGCTGGATAATCTCACTTATTTCATCGGCCATCAGGCGAATATGCGTATCATGACGAATATCGCCAAGCAATTGAACTTGCCGGATGAGAAATTTTTGCACAATATCGAGGAGCTGGGAAATACGGGTTCCGTAAGCTCGGCCTTGGTATATGCCCAGAACGATAAGAATTTCAAGAAAGACGACTTGGTCGCTATCACGGTATTCGGTGGTGGCTATTCAACGGGAGCTTGCTTGATTAAACATTGATATTAAAAAAATTGAGTAATATGAAACTATTAGAAGGTAAAGTGGCTGTCGTAACAGGTGCCGCTCGTGGTATTGGTAAGGCTATCGCCTTGAAGTTCGCCCAAGAGGGCGCTAACATCGCTTTCACGGATCTGGTGATTGATGAGAATGGCTTGGCTACACAGGCCGAGATCGAGGCCTTGGGCGTAAAGGCGAAAGGATACGCTTCTAACGCAGCTAACTTTGAGGAGACTCATAACGTGGTGGCTGAGATCGTAAAGGATTTCGGACGTATCGATATCTTGGTGAACAATGCCGGTATCACTAAAGACGGATTAATGATGCGTATGAGCGAGGGACAATGGGACGCTGTGTTGAACGTGAACTTGAAGTCCGCTTTCAACTTTATCCACGCTTGTACTCCAGTCATGATGAAGCAACGTGCGGGTAGTATTATCAATATGTCTTCTGTCGTAGGTGTTCATGGCAACGCCGGACAAGCGAACTACTCCGCTTCCAAGGCTGGTATGATTGGTTTGGCTAAGTCTGTCGCTCAGGAGTTGGGTTCTCGTGGCATCCGTGCGAACGCTATCGCCCCGGGATTCATCATTACGGATATGACCGCTCAGTTGTCAGAGGAGGTACGTGCCGAGTGGTGTAAGAAAATTCCTTTGCGCCGTGGCGGTACGGTGGAGGATGTGGCTAATATCGCTACCTTCTTGGCTTCGGATATGTCTTCTTATGTATCCGGACAGGTTATTCAGGTTGATGGCGGTATGAACATGTAATATGGAGGTTATTTACGAGGATAATCATATTATAGCGGTAGATAAGACTTGCCGTGAGATCGTGCAAGGCGACAAGACGGGCGATAAGCCCCTCTCGGAGATGCTGAAGGCATGGCTTAAGGAGAAGTATTGCAAGCCCGGTAACGTATTTGTCGGTGTCACGCATCGTCTGGATCGTCCGGTGAGCGGGGTCGTGATTTTCGCCAAGACGAGCAAGGCCCTCTCTCGCTTGAACGAGATGTTTCGTGTCGGTGAGGTACGAAAGACGTATTGGGCGATCGTCAAGAATCGTCCCCTGCGGGATGAGGGTGAGTTGGTGGATTGGCTGGTGCGGAACGAGAAGCAAAATAAGAGTTACGCTTACGATACCGAGCGGCCGAATGCCAAGAAAGCCATCCTGCGTTATAAATTGATCGCCCATTCGGATAATTATTATCTGTTGGAGATCGATTTGAAGACGGGGCGGCACCATCAGATCCGCTGTCAGTTGGCGAAGATGGGATGTCCGATCAAGGGGGATCTGAAATATGGTTTCGATCGTTCCAATAAGGATGGAGGCATTAGCTTGCACGCCCGTAGCGCAGAGTTTATCCATCCGGTTTCAAAAGAGAACGTGCGAATTGTCGCTCCCGTACCGGACGATAATTTGTGGAAAGCGTTGTCGGTTGATCAATAAGATAATTGATACATATCTGATATTTGTGGAATCCTTTCGGATGGAAAATCATTTCATTCGAAAGGATTTTATTTTAATGAGTGTAGACTTCCCCGGCTGGTTGTGGATTAATTCCCCAGTTGGATATGCCTTAATTTTAGTATAAATGTTAACATAAACGCTATACGGTTTGTTATTAAGTGAAGTAACGTTAATTATCGATGTGCTTGAGAAAAATGGAATGATTCTTTCTTTCTTAAATAACAAATGTGACATAAGTAATTTATATAGGTAGAATGAGCAGGAAAAGATTGGCAAAAGTACAGGTTATCTTGATAGCCCTTGTAGTAGCGATGACAGGTTGCCGCCATAAGGAAGAGCAGCAATTGCCCATCGTGATCGTAGACAACCCTTCGAAAGAAGACGTGCAAATTTATGGCGAGTACGTGGGACGTATCCGTGCCGCCAGCTTTGTCGAGGTACATGCCCGTGTGGAGGGATTCTTAGAGAAAATGTTGTTTGAGGAAGGTAAACGGGTGAAGCAGAACGAACCCCTGTTCCGGATTAATCCCGATAAATATCGTGCTAGAGTAGAGAAGGCGAAAGCCCAATTGAAGAAAAGCCAAGCCCAAGCGGCCAAGGCCCGACGTGATGTGGAGCGCCTGAAACCGTTGTACGAGCAACATGCCGCCAGCCAGCTGGATTTGGATAACGCCACGGCCGCATTGGAAGATGCTGAGGCGAATATCGCTATGAGCAAGGCGGATCTGGATCAAGCGGAGATGGAGTTGGGCTATACGGTGGTGACCTCGCCGCTGTCCGGTTATATCAGTGAGCGTTTCGTGGATGTGGGTGCTTTGGTTGGTCCGGGTGTCAATTCGAAATTGGTGGCTGTTGTGAAGAGCGACACGGTATTGGTCGATTTTAAGATGACCGCCTTAGATTACCTGCGTGCCGAGCGTCGTAACGTGAAATTTGGCGAACGGGATACGACCCGTTCGTGGCAGCCTACCGTGACGGTTACTTTGGCGGATGACTCAGAATACCCGGTAAAAGGTATCGTAGACTTCGCTGATCCACTGGTGGACCCGAAGACCGGTACGTTTGGCGTTCGTGCGGAACTATCCAACCCGAACCAGAAATTATTGCCCGGACAGTTCACGAAGGTGAAGCTCCTGCTGGATGTCCGTGAGCGTTCGATCGTTGTTCCCCGGAAAGCCCTCTCGATTGAGAAAGGAGGTGCGTTCATCTATGTCATCCGTAGGGACGATATCGCCGAGAAGCGTTTCGTGCAGACCGGCCCGGAGATTGGCAACAAGGTCGTGATCGAACGGGGCTTGGGCGAGAACGAGCGAGTGGTAGTAGAGGGCTATCATAAATTGGTACCGGGCATGAAGGTACATGCGGTAGCCGGCGACGAGAAGGCTATTCAAGCACTTAGAGAGGAGGAGGAACAATGAAACCGGGATTCTTTATAGACCGTCCTGTTTTTTCGACCGTCTTATCGATACTGATCGTGATTGTCGGAATCATCGGACTAGCATTATTGCCTGTGGACCAGTATCCGCAGATTACGCCCCCCGTGGTGAAGATCAGTGCCACGTATCCGGGAGCGAGCGCCCTGACGGTGTCTCAAGCGGTCGCTACCCCGATCGAGCAGGAACTGAACGGTACGCCCGGTATGATTTATATGCAAAGTAGCAGTTCTAACTCGGGTAGCTTGAATATTACGGTGACCTTCGATGTGTCTGCCGACGCAGACTTGGCGGCTGTCGAGATCCAGAACCGTGTGAAACTGGCCGAGAGCCGTTTGCCCGCCGAGGTGATCCAGAATGGTATCACGATTGAGAAGCAGGCACCCAGCCAGCTGATGACCTTGAGCTTGATGTCCGACGATCCGAAGTTCGACGAGATCTATCTGAGTAACTTCGCCACGATCAACGTGTTGGACGTATTGCGCCGTATCCCGGGCGTAGGCCGTGTATCGAATATCGGTAGCCGTTATTACGGCATGCAGATTTGGGTGTATCCGGATCGGTTGGCCAATATGGGATTGACGGTAAAGGACTTGCAGGATGCCTTGAAAGACCAAAACCGGGAATCGGCGGCAGGTGAGTTGGGTAAACAACCTGTGCTGGACGTGGATGTCACTTTGCCTATCACGGCCCCGGGACGTTTGTCTACGGTGAAGGAATTTGAGGATATCGTGGTGCGGGCAAACCCGGATGGCTCGATCGTTCGGATGAGCGACGTGGCCCGGGTATCGCTGGAGGCTTCCTCGTATTCTACGGAGAGTGGGATCAACGGGAAGAACGCCGCTATCTTGGGTATCTATATGTTACCGGGAGCGAACGCTCTGGAGGTCGCCACGAAGGTGAAAGAGGCGATGAAGGATATCAGCAAGAACTTCCCGGAAGGCTTGGAGTATAATTTCCCGTTTGATATGACGGAGTATATCTCCCAATCCGTACACGAGGTGTATAAGACCTTGTTCGAGGCCCTCTTCTTGGTCGTTCTCGTGGTGTTCCTCTCGTTGCAGAATTGGCGTGCGGCCTTGATCCCGACGATCGCCGTCCCGATCTCCTTGATCGGGACGTTCGGCTTCATGTTGATCTTCGGCTTCTCGTTGAATATGCTTACCTTGCTGGGATTGATCTTGGCGATCGGTATCGTGGTGGACGACGCTATCGTGGTGGTGGAGAACGTGGAGCGTATCATGGCCGAGGAGCGTGTGACCGCCCGTGAGGCTACGCATAAGGCGATGCGGGAATTATCCGGTGCCTTGATCGCTACCTCCATGGTATTGGCCGCCGTGTTTGTGCCGGTGAGTTTCTTGGGAGGTATCACGGGGCAGTTGTACCGTCAGTTCTCTGTTACGATCGTGGTTTCCGTGTTGTTGTCCACGGTAGTGGCCTTGACGTTGAGCCCGGCGATGTGCGCCATAATCTTACGTCCGTCTCATAAGAAGAAACCGTTTATTTTCCGTAAGATCAATCTGTGGTTGGCGAAAGGAAATAAGAAATATACGAAGTTGTTGCGTATCTCCATCGCTAATCCCCGTCGTATCTTGGCAGGGTTCGGGATGGTACTGGTGGCTATCTTCGTCTTGAACCGGGTGTTGCCTACCAGCTTTATCCCGGAGGAGGATCAAGGGTTCTTCACCGTAGAGCTGGAGATGCCCGAGGGTACTACCTTGGAACGTACGCGTGCCGTGACAGACCGTGCGATCGAGTTCCTCGACCATCATCCGGCCGTGGCCTACGTACAGAACGTAACCGGTAGCAGTCCCCGTGTCGGTACGAACCAAGGGCGTGCTACACTAACGGTGATCTTGAAACCATGGGAAGAGCGTAAATCCTCCGGTATGAAGGTAGAGGACGTGATGGCCGATGCCCGCCGAGAATTCTATTATTATCCCGAGGCTAAGTCCTACGTGAACCGTCCGCCGGTCATCCCGGGCTTGGGCGAGAGCGGTGGCTTGGAGATGCAGTTGGAGGCTAGGGGAGATGCTAGCTGGGATAATTTAGTGAGCGCCACGGATACCTTCCTGTATTACGCTTCGCAAGTACCTGAGCTTCAAGGTGTGTCTTCCGCTATGCAGAGCGAGATCCCGCAGTTGTATTTCGACGTGGACCGTGACCGGGCGAAGTTCCTCGGCATCCCCTTGTCTGATATCTTCTCGACCATGAAGGCTTATCTGGGCTCCGTGTACGTGAACGACTTCAATATGTTCAACCGTATTTACCGTGTATATATCCAAGCAGAGGCGCCTTACCGGGCTACCCGGGATAATCTGGACTTGTTCTTCGTGCGCAGCAAGGATGGGGCGATGGTTCCCTTGACCGCCTTGGGTACGACCCAATATACGACCGGCCCGGGAACGATCAAGCGTTTCAATATGTTCACCACGGCCTCGATCAATGCCGTAGCCGCCCCGGGATATAGTACGGGCGAGGCGATGGCGGCGATGGAACGGATCGCTAGGGAGCATCTGCCCGAGAATATCGGTCTGGAGTGGAGCGGTCTTTCCTATCAGGAGAAACAGGCCGGTGGGCAGACGGGATTTGTCTTGGCGTTGGTCTTCTTGTTTGTCTTCTTGTTCTTGGCGGCTCAGTATGAGAGCTGGATCGTGCCGATCGCCGTATTGCTTTCCTTGCCGGTCGCCACGTTGGGTGCCTACTTGGGTATCTGGGTGACGGGATTGGAGAATGATATTTATTTCCAGATCGGTTTGGTAACCTTGATCGGTTTGGCGGCGAAGAACGCTATCTTGATCGTCGAGTTTGCCAAGGTACAGGTGGATAACGGGGTAGATGTGGTGAAAGCCGCTATCCATGCCGCCCAGATGCGTTTCCGCCCGATCTTGATGACCTCGTTGGCATTCGTATTGGGTATGCTTCCGATGGTGTTGGCCAGCGGACCGGGTTCGGCTTCCCGCCATAGTATCGGTACGGGTGTGTTTTTCGGTATGTTGGTGGCGATTACGGTCGGTATCGTGTTGGTTCCCTTCTTCTTCGTCTTGATTTATAAAGTGAAGGGGAAGATGCGGATGGAACGTATCGCTCAAAAGAAAGAAGTGGTAACCTCTATTTTTAAGAGATACAAAAACGGAAAATTATGATGACAAAGAATTTCTATATAGCTGCTTTCGTTGTTTCTATGCTGGCATTCTCTTCCTGCAAGATCGGAAAGCGTTACGCACGTCCGGAGTTGAACCTACCGGACCGGATCGAGGCTTATACGGATACGATCGATACGGCGTCCGTGGAGAATATCCCTTGGGAGAGCCTTTACGCCGATGAGACCTTGAAGGATCTGATCAGAAAGGCGCTGGATAATAATAAGGAGATGAAGATAGCCGCCGCCAAGGTGAAGGAGATGATTGCCGCCAAGCGGATCTCTTTTGCGAATATGCTGCCGGAGGTGGGAGCGAATATCTATGCGCAAAAGGAACGCTTGAACTATGGAGGGGATGATCCGAAGCCTGATCCGGAATTTGGGGCGAAACTGACTTTGTCTTGGGAATTGGATTTATGGGGCAACCTCCGTTGGGCGAACGAGGCTACCATCGCTTCCTATATGCAGACCGTGGAAGGTCAGCGTGCCTTGCGATTGACCATCATTGCCGAGGTAGCTGCTAATTATTATCAACTTTGCGCCTTGGACCAAGAGTTATCGATCGTACAACAAACCTTGGACGCACGTCGTGAGGGTGTCCGTTTGGCGAAGCTTCGCTATGAGGGCGGACTTACTTCCGAGACGGCTTACAACCAAGCCCAAGTGGAGTTGGCTCGTACCGAGACCTTGATCCCCTCGCTGGAGCGTCAGATCAAGATTAAGGAAAGCGACCTCAGCATGCTGTTGGGCGAGTATACGGACGATATCCCCCGTGGTCTTTCCTTGAGCGACCAGCACTTGCCGGATGCCTTGCCGATCGGCCTACCGTCCTCTTTGCTGGAGCGTCGGCCGGATATGCGTCAAGCGGAGTTTAAGCTTCGGGCGGCGAACGCTCAGGTGGGTGTAGCGCAAACGGACTTATTCCCGAAGATCCGTTTGACAAGCAATTACGGTTTCGAGAGCGATGAGTTAAGCAGTATCTTGAAGAGTCCGGCAGGTTTTATTGCCGGAAGCCTGTTGCAGCCGATCTTCGCCATGGGGAAGAACAAGGCGAAAGTGAAAGCGGCGAAGGCTCGTTACGAGCAAGAGGTCTATAGTTACGAAAAGAGCGTATTAGGTGCTTTCAAGGAGGTGAACAACGCTATCGTGACCGTCCGCAAGGTGAAGGAGATCCGTGCTTCCCGCATGAATCTGGAAGCTTCCGCCAGTAAATATCTGGAACTCGCCCAACTGCAATACATCAACGGTGTCATCAGCTACATGGACGTATTGGATGCCCAGCGTGGTTTGCTGGATGCCCAGATTGGTTTGAACAATGCCGTGCTGGATGAGTTGCTGTCGGTGGTATACCTGTATAAGGCTTTAGGGGGAGGGTTTTGATAGCGTACCCTCCTCATAGAGGAAACTATCTCAATGGAATGTCCCGTAAATCAGTGGAATACGAAGTGAATTCCACTGATTTACGGGACATATTTTATTTGTTTTATAATTATGTATCAAGTAAAATATCAACCTCTTGCCTTAATAAAGGCAGATGATTGACAACGATACTCCAAAGAATATCAACAGATAGACTGTCATAACCATGTATAATGTAGTTTCGGGCATCTACTATCTTTCGGGAATTGGTGATCGCTATTGTCGGAGACGTTTTTTAATATCCGGTTCATGGCCTCTCCGATAATCTCGATATTTCTTTCTATTGCCCGTCTAAGACGTAAGTCTTTGCAGAAGTTTTCAAATAGCTTGGGCTGATCATCGAAAAAACTTTCGATCTCGTCAATCGCCGTAGCTATATCTTGTAAATGCTTTTTGATGAAGTTATCCATAGATTAACATCTTTGTGGTATCAATATTTTCCTTGAGATAAGGATTATGGATCGCTTGTTCTTCCAGCAAGTCTACTTCTCTTTCTAAAAGACTCTCCAAGGCATATTTCAAGTCAAAGAAATTAGAGAAGTAATCATCTACGTTGGTCTTGTCAAAATCGACTACCAGATCTATGTCGCTTTGCTCATTAAAGCGATTGGTAAGGACTGAGCCGAAAGCAAATAGCTTTTTTACTTTATGTCGTTTACATAAAGCGATGATCGCTGGAAGATAATTGCCGGGAAAGTTCATGCCTATATATCCTTTTATTAATCTGTTCAACGCTCCAAATATAATGAAAAATCTCATTACTCTACCTATCAAAAGCAATTTCTATTAGGATAGGGGGCTGGATATGGTTTGGGTGCGGTTGCCGTGGTTATCTGAGGCTGAAGCCAATTCTTTCGAACAAATCTTTGCGTAGCCATTAAAAATTTCCTATATTGCACAAGGTGAATGTTATTTGCCTTTATCCTTAAATTTGAACTAAAAGAAAAGACTATTATGAGACAGAGTTTGATAGCGGCGGGAATGTTTTTATTAGCGGGAGGTATAGTTGGTTGCGGCACCTCTTCTACCCAAGAGAAAGAGGATCTTATCGTGGTGGACGTATCGAAGGATTATCCCAAAATGGAACTGATCTTGCAAGATCTTTTCGATGTGGAATATATCCCCCTGGAGACGACGGACGAGTTCGTGACGCTAGGCTGGTTGCAGGCGATCGGGAAGGATGTGATGATCGTACGGAATATGTTTGCTGTTGATGGGAATATTTTTATTTATGACCGGAAAGGAAAAGCGGTACGAAAGATTAACCGGAGGGGACAGGGTAACGAGGAGTATTATGCGACGAATGGTATCTATCTGGACGATGAGAAAGGAGAAATGTTTGTTGGTAATCTGCAGCAAAGAAAGATAATGACTTATGACTTGTTCGGGAATTTTAAACGAAGTTTCCTGTTTAAGGAAGGAGAAGACGAGGATACGAAATCATGGGTTTATTATAAAGCGATCTTCAATTTAGACGGAGATCGTTTCATCTGCCAAGACGCTAGTAGCGGGCGTAATTTCAATAGAGATCATCAGGATCTTGAGCCTAGGAATATATTCTTGATAGTATCCAAGCGAGACGGGAGCGTGGTAGAGGAGATTAAGATTCCTTTCGAGAAAAAGGTGTCGCAAGTATTGTTCGACGAAAAGGGCATAGGTATGGTTAATAACCCTTGTATCGTCTCTTACGGGGATCGTTGGCTACTTACGGAGCCATCTTGCGATACGGTCTACACCTATTCGTCCACCGAGGGATTAAAGCCTTTTATCGTAAGGACTCCCTCTATTCAATCCATGAGCCCGGAGATCTTTCTTTTTCCGGGTGTGGTTACGGATCGTTATTGTTTTATGCAGACCGTAAAGAAAGAGTTGAACTTGGCGATGATGGATACTTACTATCGGTTGATGAGAACCGATTTGGTGTACGACAGGGAAACAAAGGAAGTGTCCGAGTATGTCCTGTATAACGATGATTTCACGAAAGAGGTATCGATCGCCAACCTCGTGGACGAGATTTTCGACCTCACGGTCTTCAATAACGACGAGATTGCCTTCACGTGGCGGATAAATACCCCCGAACTTGTCGAGGCCTATCAAGAAGGACACCTCAAAGGCAAGTTAAAGGAGATCGCCGCAGGTATGCACGAGGAGGACAACCCGGTGATCATGGTGGCGAAGTATAAGCAATAATGAGAAAATTCTCATTATCTTTGCGATATGAAGTTACGAAAAGAGTGTAATTTATTGGAAATGAGCGTAGGTTAATTGCT